>Ga0307507_10004418_pt1 | contig 25016 bp, 29 predicted proteins | sample 7_EM_MG_FD_207223 | JGI IMG/M metagenome (GOLD analysis project Ga0307507, IMG submission 207223) | Populus trichocarpa ectomycorrhiza microbial communities from riparian zone in the Pacific Northwest, United States - 7_EM | ecosystem: Host-associated > Plants > Roots > Unclassified | place...
ATAAAAAATATAAAAAATATAAAAAATATAAAAAATATAAAAAATATAAAAAATATAAAAAATATAAAAAATATAAAAAATATAAAAAATATAAAAAATATAAAAAATATAAAAAATATAAAAAATAAAAAATAAAAAATAAAAAATAAAAATAAAAATAAAAATATAAATATAAATAAATAAATAAATAAATAAAAAAATAAATAAATAAATAAATAAAAAACCGTAGCGTTTAATTTACTGTGTTCTGTTTTCTTGCTTGGTGGACGGAGAATTCCTGGTTCCAGCACCATCTTCTTCCTCTGCACCCTTCTCCCTTCCTCCCAGCTAATGCCCTTCCCCTCCGTATCCAGACTTCTCTTACCATACCTTCTTCCACTTATAATCTCGACAACCTCCTACCTCTGTTATCATTCCATCCTCATCCCGCTATCATTAATCAACCATACTTCTCCCTTGGAAGAGGTGAAAATCAGAACACCCATCTCCGCATCCACCTCCGCACCGACCGCTATGACTAGTGCTGCCGCCATTGTGGTTCCGGCTGCCACTAGACACACTGCCACGTACTTCTCCCCCCTCTCCACCTGTCTTCTAACCACCATCCCAATGTCTCATTCCTATGGTATTACAGATTTATCTTTCTTCATGGCCTCGGAGACACCGGTGCCGGATGGTATGTGCCCCCCTGTCCCTTTATGCCCTTGTAATTGATCACCGCCGGCCTTACCCACGAAGCCTCGTTCGGCATACGAATCAGTAGTTTCTAAGAAGTTATTGTGTTTAGGTCTTCCGTGTCAGAGAATTTTCGTCTCCGTAGGAAATTTGATGAGTGCTCTTTTATTTTTCCGCATGCACCAATGATTCCGATTACCCTGGTGAGTTTTTACCCCCCCCCCCCCCCATAGACCCCATGCAGTCTAACTCTACAGAATATGGCAAGCCAGTAGGCTAACCCTTCTTCAGAACATGGGTATGAGAATGCCTGGCTGGTTCGATATTGTTAGTACCACTCGTCAGCGAGTTGCTAGACCTTTGAACGAGTGATAACTAATGACCTCAAAGGTCTCTCTGGTAGATATTCAGAGTGCTGAAGACGAAGCTGGGATCCTGGCGAGTGCTCAGAGTATCCATGCAATCATCGAGGAGCAGATTAACAAAGGGATTTCTAGTGAGCGAATTATCCTTGGTGGATTCTCGCAAGGCGGTGCACTTGGCCTTCTGGTGATCTGCTTCACCCTACCCCCATTGAAGATCAATACTAACTCCTGATGTGTTAACAGGCTGGTCTTACTTCTAAACACAAGCTTGGTGGCATTGTTGGGCTCTCTACTTGGCTCCCTTTGCACCAGAAGATCAAGTCTCTAGCTTCCGAAGAGAACAAAAATACCGATATTTTTCAAGCTCATGGAGGGTCGGACAGAGTGGTTCAGTACCGCTGGGGCGAGCGCAGCAAGGGGATTTTGCAAGAGGACTTGGGCCACAATGTAGAGTGGCACTCATACCCTCAGCTTGAGCACAGCGCAGATCCCCAGGAGATTGCGGACATGGAGAAGTGGTTGCACACCAAGTTACCACCTATAAGCTCATAAGAGAAAAGATACTTGGAGAGGGTGCCCCGCTAGCTTTAAGGTCAATTTATCTCTGATTGTAGCACTAGATATGACCGGGGTTGAATAGAAATGCATCGTTTAAGTAGACTTGTCTACAGCCGGTATGGCGATGCCTTCAAAGTTCGGCATATGTTTTTCACGTGACTGTTGTGACGGTAGAAGTTTATAACATCCCATTGTTTATCTAATGGAGATGAAGAGAGAAGGAACGAAGTAATAATAGTTGCAATATAGTAGAAATCCAGTAACATCTCCCAAACATCCAGAAAAAGGGAAGAAAACGGCACTGCTAAAACCCCCAAATCACCGCCGTGATTCCCATTCCTTAGCAACCTCTACCTTACTCCCGCCTTTATTTATTCAACTCCTGAGATCTAGCGTGTAGCTCCTCGCGACTGGCCTTCTCCCCAAGAACAGAGGCATCCTGCGGTATGACGGGACCAGGCATGGACTGGAAATGCTCAGCTTCGGGCTTATCCCCCTCCTTATCCTTATCCTTCTTTTCCGTATCAAAAACACCAGTCTTGATGGTCTCCTCTGAGGGGATAACCGGGTTCGCGATATTAGCGTCCAGAGCGGACGTATCTTTCGAGTTGACACCGGGAACGACGAGAGGCATGTTTTTTTGTTTGTTTATATGTCGTATCGTGTATAATATGGGGTTGTGAAAAGCGAAAAAGAGGGGGAGAGGTTTCGTGGTAGTGTGCGGTGTAATGTAAAAAGAGGATGGAGGTTTTTGTTGTGTTTGTTTTTGTTTGCTTTTCCGTTGCGAGGTGGGTTAGGTAGTTAGGTAGTTAGGTAGATGAGTTAGTTTAAGGTTTTTATATAAGTTCTGTTGAAGTGAGGCGAGTGAGGAGTACCATAATCTCATGACGACGACGATAAGATTGTGGTGGTATACGTCATTGCTGACGAGGAGGGGGGATCAGGGAAGCACAAACAAATTCCTTGGCACCACCCCACCACATGACATGGGTGTGGGGTGGTTGTGTGGCTGGTGGGCTGTTGCTGGAGGCTGGAGATGGGAAGAATCAATGACTGCGAATCAGGGATAAGTTACCTGATACTCTTGATGGTTTGCGGTTTGCTCCCGGGTCAGTAGAAGATGATACTGGTAGACGACTTCACAAGCCACTTGGACACCCCCCACTCGGACAGATGCTACTTACTATAACTGCTGATTTTTTGAAACAAGAGGGTGATCTTTTCACCTGCAAAACTTTATCCAGTTTATCACAGGAAACTCCTGTTCAATTTTAGTCGTCCGAGTGGCTTGTAAAGCCATCTATGAGATTCATGTCTTAGTTTCAAGAAACCGAGGCCCAGTCCAGCCAGCAGTTAATGGGTATGATCACAACATATCACTCGAGGATCCAAACCACCAGGGCAGACAGCGGGCTGGCCAGTGTGCGGGTATGAAGGATTCGGGTGCTGTACGAGTATGCGGACATCCATCTTATTATTAATATTACTACAACAATATTATTATGATAGTAATAAACCATCATGCTTTCAACTCATTTCCACCACCATGATCGCTCACGGCCACAAATTCCTCTGGTCACTCCGAAACGACCAAAAAAAAAAAGAGTATGATAATAAACGACGTCGGAAACGTAAAATAGATAAATAAAGCCCACGGAATCATGTATGACTTGCCTCTGATTAGGGGGGGGAAAGGGGAGGGAGAGAGATATGATAAATAAATTCTGTTTTCTGTGCGTGCGTTGGATGGTTGAGCAGTCACAATAATTTTGTTTGAGGCACTAAGTTATAGTAGTTCGCAAAGTACATACTTACCGTAAGGATGCGAATGAGAGTTGTTGCCGCCGCGACTTTTGACCTAAGTTGACCTTCCTACGCTCCGCCAAATCAAATCCCTATTATACCGCACCCGGCCTATCTGTCTACCCCCTTCATTATTTTCCCTGCGGACGTTTCTACGAATTCGCAAAACACAGGATCTTTTTTTTCTTTCCTTTCTTTCCTTCCTTTTACAGGGGACTTTAAGGTTTGCTTCCTTCCCTCGGATTTTTTCCGCCGCTTCTTTCCCTTCCATCTGGGGTTGCTTGGGTTTGGGGTTACTTTGTTTTCTTTTGGTGGGGCTAACCTTGGCGGTGGGGGAATCTCCATTTATCTGTCTAGCCTTCTGACTTTCAAAACTTTCCAACACTTTTTTTCCTCACACACTGCACACCATGGATCAAGCCAAACTCGCTAGACTTCAGGCGTCTGTTAGAATTGGTATGCTTTCCTCTCTTGCTTTACGCCATTGTGGAATTTTTTATTCTTTCTGTTTTCATGCGGGATAGATGAGTGCGAAATATGGGTTAGATAAGAGAGGGGTAATTTTGTTGGAGCTGGATATGTTTTTTTTCTTCTTTTTCTTTCTTTCTTCCTCTTTTGTGCCTGCGCGGCATAAACCCCATTGAGATGGAAACTGACTGTCTCTTTTCTACTTTCTAGGGTAAATATCTGCCCTCCCGCCCCGCTGGCCTACGGATGCATTATTTTTATTCTGGTGGTTGGGATTTTTTAACCTTTTTGGTACGGCGCGCTGACGATGGTTGACGGTTTCATAGCGGGAAGGGTACACCCAGGAGAAAGGTCAAGAAGATCCACAAGAACGCCGGTACCGATGACAAGAAGCTTCAAACCTCTCTCAAAAAGTTGAACGTTCAGCCCATTCAGGCCATCGAGGAGGTAAACATGTTTAAAGAGGACGGAAATGTTATCCATTTTGCTGCGCCAAAAGGTTTGTGTAGAAAGCGTTACCCTGGGTTCCGGAATGCATGAGCCGAGATATATTATCAGGAGCTTGGAATTATTACTGAATTTCTCACGGTGTATAGTGCACGCCTCTGTCCCGGCTAACACCTTCGCTATCTACGGCAATGGTGAGGATAAGGAGCTCACCGAACTCGTTCCCGGTATTCTTAACCAGCTTGGCCCCGACTCCCTTGCATCTTTGAGGAAATTAGCCGAAAGCTACCAGTCGCTTCAGAAGAAGGAGGGCGAGGAGGGCGAAAAGAAGGAGGGTGATTCCGACGATGACGACGACATTCCAGATCTCGTTGAAGGGAAAAGCTTCGATAAGGATGACAAGGAGGGTGAGGACGAGAAAGAGGTGAAGGAGGTGAAGGAGGAGGAGGAGGAGGAGAAGGGGGAGAAGGAGGAGAAGGAGGAGAAGGAGGAGAAGGAGGAGAAGGAGGAGAAGGAGGAGAAGGAGGCTGAGGATGCCAAACCTGAGACGGAGTAATTCGTGCAATGTTCTCTTTTCGAAATTTGTTTGGTATAACAGGTTCTTCCTTTGCCGCCCGGGGGGTATCAAATAACAAAAAAAACAACGGTTTTCTTCGTCCGTCAGCTCCAATCAATGAGGGAAATGCGGGCTGTGTCTGTACAAATACCATAAAAAGCGCCTTGTTTTTTTCCTTCATTTCCCAGAGCACAGGAAGTGCTGGTAAAGTGATAGGGATATCCGCATGAACATAGCATGCCTTTCCAAATTTCAGGACAGCAAATTAATACCGTCTCTGCTGCGCTTGAACTGAAGGTATTATGGTCTAGTGTGAACTATATTGTACGAGCGCTGCAGCCCATACTTGTAAGGTGCTGTGGGATGCTAGACCTGGAAAAATAATACTGGCGGTTGTACAAGTACCCAGCAATAAGTACCTGAACATTGGGTGGGGTAAACGCCATTTTAGGGAATTCTCACCCAAATTGCCCCTGTTAAACAGTGTTCACTGACCTCTAAGATATGTCTTACCTCTGAAATATCCCTGAAATATCCCTGAAATATCCTTGTATTATCCCTGTATTATCCCTGTTTTCCGTCCAAATGTTCAGGTACTTCTTGAGGGGGACTTGTAGCAGTTCTTGCTCCTAGTAATTGGGATGCGGACGGCGCATCTCACGTGATAAGGTAGAGGTTAGCAATATCGCCCAATGTCGCCCAGGACGCACGACGCAAGAGCTAATTATATATGATAATAATATTATGATAGACCATGAGCAGGAAACGAGTAGGAGGATTCAATCAGCGTTCTCCAAGGCACCTTATGGCTTTTCAGTCGAACCGTCCCACAGTCTAAGCTATCAGAATCATACTCGAGCATTGTAAAAGTATACCCTCCCAAAACCTCTCATCCAACACAGGTTTTTATAGTTACCAAATCTGGCAAAGGAAATCAACATTTTCGGATGGACGGTACTCGGTGCTACCCTATTGAAAACACTTGCAAATCTCTCCGTCAGATAGATGATTACTATGTACTTAAACTTCCAGAGAGGTATGATAGAAGTGCAGGGGATCAAAGTTGTGTTTTATTATTTACAATTGTGTCAACTTGTGCGCAAGTGGATGCTTTGGTTGTATAAAGCGGATCTCACGAAAACGGTTTGACCTAGTACTTTACTGCACCGGGAAGAATGGGAATCTAGAAATCTCAATTGAGGTCCAAGACCAGTAAGAGGGAATTCAGGAGAGGGGATATTCCGGCTAGTATAACACAGTATGCTGGATTTTCACTCGCACAATTCCGACAAAAACCCCGCCGTGAGGATTTGGGCAAAATTCACGTACAGTACAAAGCGGTTTGCATATTACTTTTATATATATTATTCAATTGATATACGGTAGTCTTCTATTATAATATTATTATATTATAGCACCGGCAATCATAAGCCAGCATAGATTTCAGAGAGAGAAGGAAAAAACTCGCAATTAAATCATTACTATAACCATATTGTGCGGTATTTCAAATTGGGCCACACCAAAAGAGTAACTCAGCAGTCACGTCTACATTTTTCGCCTCACGCCGCCAAACTACGATACAGTAAAACACAAATTGAGGTTGGGAGAAAAGGTTGTTGTGAAAACCAAAACAACAAAAAAACAAGGCGCAGAAGAAAAAAAATTAAAAGAAAAAAAACACATAAAACAAAAGGTACGTTACTAAAATTCCAGGGAGTTTTTTCTTTTTCTTTTTCTTTCCCATTTTATTATTATTAGGCAGGGTTTATACCACGAAATTTCTCTGCCCCTCCATCCCCCCGCTATCTCCTATCTCCCATCTCCCCACCACCACCATAACACTACCAACGCCAAAACCAACAACCAAAACATCAAATCAAAACTAACCAACATAACCAAAAAGGAGCCAACGAACGAAAAAAATGTCCAATCCCAGAATTGAAGACGTAACGGAGGAAGAGACCAAGCAAGCCGAAGTCGAAGACGCCGCCGACTCCGACGAGGATTCCGAAGCCGGGGACCTCATCGGAGGAGGAGGAGGAGGAGTAGGAGATGCGGGAGAAGCCAGTGGCATCCCGGCCGGAAGCAGTGTCGCTGTGCACAGCAGGAATGAGAAGAAGGCTCGCAAGCAGATCGCAAAGTTGGGCTTGAAGCACGTCCCCGGTATTACTAGGGTTACGTTGAGGCGTCCGAAGAATGTATGTATATATAACTCTAAAGCCCGCGTAATGAAGGCGGCGGTGGGAGTCGGTAGTGCTAATATGGGATTGACAGATTCTATTCGTGATTAATCAACCAGATGTGTACAAATCTCCCTCCAGCAATACTTGGATGTAAGTCTATATATATATATATATATATCTCCCCTTTGGCATGGCTGGTTGGAGTTACTGATGTGTGGGTGGGTAGCATCTTCGGCGAGGCAAAAATAGAGGACTTGAATTCCCAGGCTCAGACCCATGCCGCGCAGCAACTCCAGCAACACGAGAGCGCTGCCAGTATCGAAGCGGAACTTGCGGCTGTTGCAGCTGGCGGTGGAATCGGCGGTGCGGGGGATAAAGGCAAGGACGCGCAGGCCCTTAAGAAGAAGGAGGAGGAGGAGGATGAGGACGGTGAGGAGGTTGATGAGGAAGGGCTAGAAAATAAGGATATTGAACTTGTTATGGCCCAGGTAAGTTTTCTTCTTATCTACAGTTACAAGTTGTTCCCATTGCTGGGAGTTTCAGCGGCTAATAGAAAGGTCCAGGCAACCGTTTCCCGAAAGAGAGCTGTCAAAGCACTCAAGGATAATGACAATGATATCGTCAATTCCATCATGGCTCTCAGCGTTTAGTTCAGTTAGTTTGGGAAAACGGGGGGTATACTTCTTTTTCAGGTTTTCTTCAATAAAATTGGGGTCCGGGTGAATCTTGGTTGTTTGCTCTCATTGTTCCGTCATGTGAATGTGAATTCAAATGTGAATCCGTTCGAAAGGATTGGAGGGTGTGTGAGATGGCGAGGGACTGGGCTTCCCGTAGCTTTACTACGGCTATTATCTCGCGAAGAATTGCAGTAGCCTGTAATTGAGAGAATGGCGAATATATAAAAGGTGAGTACGAAGAGCATGGACGCATGAAGCTGCTAGTATCTATAGGGATTCACCAAAGGAAGTATATGTATGCTCGGGGGAGTCATTAGAAATCAGAAAGCATAACTCTTGTCTCCGTAGAGATTTGTATGGATCAGCAGAAACAGTTTTTCTGATTTTTACTGACCCCTTCGAGTACCTGAGATCTTAAGATCACCACTCACTCCCGAGTCCGGACCGAACTCCCCCCTCCCCGGACTATTATACACCCCGCCATCCATCCCCTAATCAAGAATAGAAGGAAAAAAAGCAAAAAAATAATACCGCTAAATCACACCCCATCGACCTTAACGGCAACGGACTTCACCTCCCACACACAACCCCCCTAACGCGTGCAAACCCTCTATACCGGTACCTCCCCCTAAGCACACCCCGCCCGGACCTCCCGTACGGTACCGCAAGCAAACACCTACACTCCGCCTCCAACACCCTTACTGGCACTCTATCCTGATCCTCCCCTGCACTCCCAAAACCCCCACGAATAGTGGCTCATTTTGATACACGCCCCCATCGTACCACCCAACGGCAGGGAGAAATTTCTACTTGTACTCGGAGAACCCGAAGTTGTGGATATCGGTGATTTGCGAACGTTTAATCTTGTTTATTCAAGGTAAGGGGGAGGACATTTCTATGGCGCCATTGGAGAGAAAGGGGGTGGATGTGATGATTTCAGCCATACCAGTGCATAGGTCAGTCTGCGTGGGAAAGTTTGTGGATAGCGCGGAGGATGCTGAGCGCTGTTACGGTCTGCGAGGTGGGGAAGAAGATGAGGTATGAGTGAGCGTTTTCGGGGGTGTTGCAGAGATTAATTAGTGGGTGTAGGGGATTCCTCGTTCCCTTGAAATATGGGCGGTGATGGCGTTTGTGAGGTGTGGTTGAAGGAATGAGAGTAGGTCTGTGGGAATTTGAGGGATGGGTATATCGTGGTTTTTCTTTCTTTTTTTCTAATCTCGCGTGGAGTGAGGGGGCCGGTTACTTTCTGATGGGAAAGCACGCCTCAGGGGTGCCCCGTCATCGCGGATGAAACCCATACACCGGTACTCTTCTATCCAGCTCCTGGTTGAATGGCACGTGGCCCATCCCCCAAATCCACTCCGGCACCTCATCTGTAAAGAAGGCGCCAAACATACGCTCGCCCTATGGACCTCCCTCCAGGGACCGGCTCTGCTCTGGGATGCACTTCACGACCTACCGCGACTCCGCAAAGATTCGCAAAAACGCGAGTGATCACTCGGGATACATGTCCCAACTCGGCTGGTTTTGGCGCAAGGGGTGCGGATTGGACGAGCTGTCGTCGCATTTTCACCGGCTATTATTTTTTTTATAATTTCCTTTTCAACGGTTTGGTTGAGGGAGGAGGGTGAGATTGGTGTGGCTGATAGGCCGCCTGCCGGGATTACGCCCGCTTGAACTCGGCGCCAGGCTGCGTCCCACTGGGCGGCGGGAGCTGTGTGTTCTGTCGTCGCGCGGATCCCCACGGCCCCGCTGTGGCTGCTGTCGATGGAGACGTGCAGGATGAAGTAATACGGGTCTGGCTTCGACTCCTGCAACTCTTATACCGTGATCGCCATGTGCAGCGGTAAATTCTCATACGCCATGTCGAACCCCAACAGCTCCAGCAGGAACTCGTAAGACAGGGAAATGCACAGTTGCGAGACAGCAGCTTTCCAAACCCGCTGGTCGGCATTCGGATTTCGTTACTGATCCACGAACCGTTTTCTGTTGCCAGCGCCAGTGTCTGCATTTAAGGACTGCATGAGGCGCTGGTGCACCTATACGTGGTTCTTCTTGATGTCCCCGTCACCCAGATCCTCGCTGAGGTCGCCGGGTGATGCGCGTGGAGATTCGCTCCCTTTGGGGGGTCATCGAGATATGGTGTCAAACTAGTACTTTAGTATTAGAGGTTTGGGAGGATCCCGGAACCACCGGACTACCGATGCGAGGGGTAAACTTCGAAAGCCTTTGTCGTCCTCGCCTCGGAGTCTTGGAAGAGGCCCCTAGGGCGGTGCTGAGATAGGGTTCTATCAAAAGGATGCTCTCTATCTCTAGAGTTGGTTTTTTTGAAGGCCGCCGAGACGGTTTCGTCGAAGGGCTTAAGCAAGCGCTTTTTAGCGGTTAGGAGAGGTTCTGGATATCCCCCCAGACTTTGAAGCTGGTGCTAGAGAAGATTGTCTACTTCCATCGAGATCTGCAACAAATCAACTGGAAGGTTTCGAGGTTTGTTAGTACAGTTACCGTGTTGCCATTGCTAATCATGCTGTAAGAATGCGCGGTCGACACCGGGTCCTTCGTTGATGTATGTTTCACGCCAATGTCTTTCTAACCCTCCCGATCTTGCAGAGTCTCAGGTAGACGCGAAGGTACGGAAATGCAGAGAGCGCGGGCTAGCGGGAAGATGACTACCGACACATTTGATCTGATCTGATCTGGCTTGACCTGATTTAAGGTATATCAGCAATGGAGAACCTCAAACATTCGATCAATCAATACAGTAAATCCCAATCCCATAACCATGGGACTTGCTTTTTAAAGGGGTTTCCTCCTTCTCAATGCCTGGAAAAAAATTGCATCACCATTCCTTGATGTGAGAAAACACGTCACGACTTCAGTATTCGTACAAGAAAGGTGAACTACCGTAGGTGATTCAATGCTTCCAAAACCGTAATTTTGTGACGATTTTGTGAAGCCGGCGGTCAACTACTCAATTGTATCCATGATAGGTCATAGTTACCATATTAGTTCGGCTTAGCGGTAGATAGATAATCAGCAGATATTAGCAGGCGGGGGGATTACTACTTGTACTAATAAATTTAAACCTAACACCGATAATCAATCGTCGGTCGATCGTAAGGCGTACAGTACCGGGGTCGTGAAATCTTGGCATCGTCTTCGACATCATGCGCAGCACCGTACTCGAGTACTTTGTCTCTGACAATATCACAAGAATATGACTATTCTTAAACAATCACCCAATTAGTGAAAAAGAAGAAGAAAAAAAACCTGTCTCACTCTCAGATACCTTGTGCCAGACGCAAGTACCGCAGCCGCCAAGACAGAGACAATTTGTACTTGTATGCGGGGTTCAGTGTGAACTTCATCGATCGACAGCAGGACGGTCGGGGGGCTAGACATGTATCATATCATACCATAACACTTGGCCTATCACAAGGGCATGATATCAAGAAGACAAGGTAAAAAAATAAAATAAGAAAAGGGTTACAAGTGCCTATCTCCAACACATCATGTCGCCGTCTTGTAAGCTTAAAAATAGGCTAGGCTATCGTAGTGCTCTACTACCACTACTGGTACCTAATACGGTATCGGTAGGGGCTACTCTACTGGATTGTGATGGGAAAGTGAGTTGTTCGCACAGGATCCGCATGTACTGTACTGTATCGCATAATAACTACGGTGTGATATAATACCAGGACACATCCGGTATCGGTATCCACCGCCCTTCGTTCGTCGAGTAGATACGATACTAGCAAGTACAAGTAGCATAAAGAACGTATCAGTAATGCCTCGACGTCGATCACAGCAGACAGAAAAAAAAGAGAAAAACACGAAGGAAGTGGGAAAAAAAATAAAAAAATAAAAAAATAGATTCACGAGCAATCGGAACTTGCGTTACCGATCGCCAAATGTTCACTGTCGCTCATTCCCAGGTGACATTGTTGATCATGTTTTGGGTGTTGTGCTCTACCAGTTGCTCGTACTTGCAGCAGAGCGAAGAGGGGGGCGCCTGGCTTGCTCCTCTGGCTGGTTGACACTTCGCTTATACCTTGTTTCCTGCACCCGTTTGCGGGTACGGTACGGAAAGGTAAATGGATTTGGATACGCTTTCAGCCACCCGGACAGCCAAACCTGAATTAAGAAAACTTTCCTGCGGTTTTTGCTTGGATGGACTTGTGGCAGGTGGGTTGATCATTGCTTCAATCGGTATCTAGTCCTGGGAAGGTGTTGTCTGACTTATCGCTAAAGCGGTTTGGTTTGGCTTGGTTTGGGGGTGGATGGGTGGGTGATTTCTGGCTTTTGCTGGTTTTGGTCTCTCCTATGATGGGAGCATTGACACTCCGCAAATAGTGCCGGTATGATAACACCCCCCCAAAGAAACTCAAGTCCAGTCAAAATTTAACATCTTTCGAATTGGGAAAAGCCCGGGGTTGGAAGTGCTTGGGCGCTTTATGAAGATGACAATAATTTGAAAGGAATAATTTAATTGTACTCGAGTAATTTGTGCATTTGCAAGGCGGGGCGCGGGGTAAATCAAGCCTTATGTATGATATTCGTGATCCTGCTGCTTAAATCACGACAGCCTGTCAGCCCAGTAAGGCCCGCCCACACACACATTCTCTCCGACTCTCGCAATCACTCGTCCGTTTATTGGCAAGTATGGTACTGGCGGAGAGTCTTCGCGGTAAGGGTCCGTCACAAATTTCGGAAGGCAATAAATGAAAGGCTCAAGCCGTGCAAGCCTTTGGAGGGGGCGCTTCCATCCGTCGCGAAATGGTGGAGACGAACAATATTAGCATCGCACATAAGTACCTCTCATACGGTATAGATAATTTTTGACAACCAAGTAAATGTCAAAGCTCAGACATGCAGTAACACTGCTCTCCTTTCCCCTACCGGCACCGGTATGGTACTCGTACAATAGTTGGCCAACAATTGCCCTATTTCCCTCTGCTCTTCCCTCCCCTTGCCTTCAATGCCGTAGTTAACCCCTACCACTTTAGGGGGATGACCTGATGGGCCCTTCCCAGACTTTTTTTTTCAGTAATTAATTAAATTTTTATAGTTTTCTCCCCAGTCCCTGCATGCGTCCAATTACCCTTATTCACACCTCGCTTCTCGGGGACTATTGCTTGCCTGACCTGTCTTACTGCCCCTTCACAAGCTAGGGTACACACCCAATGACTGAGTCCCGTCTCTCATTTTGATGGCGCGAATTATTTCTTAATCGTGCATCGCATTGCATTGCGTCTGAGATCAAAGGAACTCTTTTTCTCTCCACTACTTGCCCTTTGATTCTGCCTTTCGCTTCTGCATCCGCGCCTCTGCAGCCCCCCTACCCTTCCGCTTATCAGCCGGGCCTTCTTTCCGATCTGTGCTCTTATAATAAACCTTCTCCCCCATTTCTTGCCCCCCAGCACTTTCTCCCTGATCACGCACTCTCCCTCGCGCATCTTGATTTTCTTAAAACTACAAAGATGTCCGCATCCAAAAGCCTTCCTAACCGCCGCTCGAGACCCGTCAGCGGCGTCTACATCCCATTATCACCGAGACTTTCTTCAGCACGCTCTTCAGTTCATTATGCGAATGAACTGTTAGAAGATATGGTGGAGGCCGGGGAACGAAACCAAGGTGCAGCAGCGCGAACGAGTGGAAAAAAAGCACTTTCCAGGCCTGGACCACCGCCGAAGAGAGGCCTGCCTCCTCCACCATTGTATCCTCATGATCCACTGCATGAGCAGCCCCGGAAGAGCGCTGAGGAAGCCCCTAACCACCGTCATTCGCTAGCATGTCCCATAGGCGTCTCATACCTTCAACTGGAGTCAGAACTGTCCCGTTCGGCAAGTGAACGGGAGGTCATTTGGAGGAAGCGTAAATCACGCGAGGAGTGGGTCAAGGCCCGCAAGGAAAGGGATATACAACAAGCGCGTATGATGAGAGAGAAGAGGCTTGAAGGGAAGCTATGCGACAACGGCGAGAGGAACTCCGAGAGCTGGCGGGAAAAAACTATCACTCCCCCGAGCACACCACCTTTGCCACAGAACTCCCGACCAGCCACCCTCACTCCCACACCGACACCATCCCCCACTTCTACTACTCCCATTCCAACCCCACATAGCAACTCGTTAAGAGAGTCTACTTGCTCGACAATATCGGCGCTATCAGCATCAGCGAAGGAGATGGAACTCGAAGAACGTGTGTTGGCATTGGAGAGGAAGAACAAGATGTTGGAGCAAACAATAATGGCCGTTATCCGAACCGGTATAGGACCCTCGCGCAGGGGGTCCTTCTTATTACAGGCCAAGTCACTGGAGGAGTTTCTGCGGGAATTGAACCTTGATGAATGAGTGGCTGCGATCTCTATTTTGCTTTGCTGCTGGGGTTTTGTTGGTTGGTCTTGGTCTTGGTTGTTTTTGTTTTTTTGGGCGGCGAGGTATTTGATTTTTTGTTTTCGTTTTTCTCGAACTGGAGGAGGAAGCCTAAATTTCTTGTTAATATTAATTTTTATTCTGATATATATATCCAGCGGCCCGTTGGCATTTCCGCCCTCCAACGATGCCGAACAGTATGAAGCCTCTTTCTTGATACGATATCACTACCGGGCCGTGATTTCATGTGAAATTAGTTATGTCAGCTATAGCCCTTGTTGGGTGCCGGTAATGATAGTACCGGCTTCATATCAGTCTGACATTCACAGAAACAGTTCTGTGGACTCGGTGTTGCTGCTGCATCTCGAAGAAATTGCCTAAACACCCAATCAAGCAATTGAACCGCACCAAAAGGCAGTATGAGATCATCCCGCTGCACAAACATCAAGCACCAGCTGCACCACCAACCATCGCCACTTCAGCATTCCAATTGAAAGGCTTTCAAGCGTCTCGGGGTAAGCATGTAAGATCAACCACTGCCAGCCACTCAGCCAGCCATTAGGTTCCCCTTACCTTCAGATGAAATAAAGACCGAGTCTGCCACTCTCAGCCGCCCCCACATTTGTTTAAATACTACAGTATCTCTGCAGCCTTTTAGCATCGGTAACCCTGGCATCGAGGCCCTCCTAGGCCCCGGCCATCCACGCAAGGGGTTCCTAGCTAAATGAACGTCGTATCTCTAGAATGGGAAAGTCGTTCGGAGGCACCCAATCCCGATGATTTAGCCAGGCACGAAGTTTCGAGTTTGTGAGGGAGAATAGGGGGATGTGTAGGTGGGTGCGGGTTTTGTTTTTAAAAAACTGACTGATGGATGGAATTATGAGTATCATATCATGCCATAGCACTTTTGTTGCCAATTGTGATCTAGGAGAATAGGGATCACTACAGCGCCCATGAGATAGCGATCGAGAGGTAGGGGAGGGGGGGGAGGCAAGGGAGGGTAGGCGAGTGAAGGGGCACGACAGTGAAAGAGAGAAGGGAAATGTTTGGACTGGTGAGTGAGTGAGAATGTTTCCGTCACCCTACGAACCCGAATCATCCCCCCCCGAAGCTCTCATTCTCTCCATTGTACAGTACTTGTACTCGAGTAATATCCCCCATCGGAAATAAATACAACACTACTAGGTATAATACAGTACGAATGAATCCGCCCATCTATCCCCATCCCCAGATCCTCTCATTTGACTATCGCGGCTATTATGATCCCAAGGTCCCCCCCAATTAAAACCCGAGCAAGGCAATAAAGAGAGGGAAGGTCGCCGCACCTCGCCACAAAAGCCACAGTACCAAGGGGCCCCGCATCCTTCCCTTCCCTCCCTTCCCCTCTCATAACACAGCATCCATCCTTCATTTTGTCTGCCAGCCTCCTTGCTTGCTGGCTAAGAGAAAGAAAGTATCGTATTGGATGTCCCATACCGGTATGTAACGTCTGTGGCTCGCTCCTTTACCAATGCCCCGGAACCCCTAGAACAGACGAAATCCAATCATCTCCCTCTTTTTCCTCCCTAGCCTAACCTAACCCAACCTCACTACCAACTAGGGAAAGCCTTTTATTTTTGTTTTTTCTTCTCTTTCCACGGTAGTCCGCTCTACCGGTAGTGCATCACCTTCATAACCTACAATTGAAAGCTAAAACGCGCTCTCGCTGGATAACTCACACATACACCTTCAACCTGGTCTTAGCAAGGCAAGGCCTTACGGGCATGCTAACTTAACACACACCTAGCCTAACCTAACGCTCAAAGAGAAAGAGCTTGCCTTACCTCACCTCTGACCTACATACTACGGTACCTACCCTCTACCGTACTTCTCTATCCATCTATCATATCTCGGATAGCTTTAACGGTAACGCCGAATTGTGCAGCCACGCACCCATCTACCCACCAGCATCCCTCAATCGACAAACCCCAAGAGAAACGCACGAAAGGGACAAAGAAGAGCACATGTAATCACCAATGGACCCCCCGGCAGACCACACCCTACAAATCTCCCGTGAAGACCTAAACTACCTAACAGCAACCCAACGCCGGCTCCACCACCGTCACCACAATCACTCATCGACCCCATCCTCCTCCTCGACCACAAACACCGCCAATAGCGGCGGTTCACTGAGCCTAGATCCCCAGGCGCTCGCTGCGCTATCGAACCATTTTGATGCGTTGCTGGCGGCGATCACGAATCGGGTTGAAACGGTATATAATATCCCTTCTACCTCTACCTCCCCTTTTTTCTTTTTTTCTTTCGCGCTCCCGTTAAGAATGGGGGGAGGGGATGAGGAGACCTTGGGCTAATTTCATCATCTGTGGTTGCTTATTATATAGTTGTCCGCGCAAACGGTCCGGAGTACGCAAGCGTCTCACCGACGAGCGGGGGGTGTCGTGGAGGCAGCCACGGTCGAGATAGAGACGCTTAGAGATGTGCTTAGGCAATGCGACGAGCTGCAGAATGAGTTCCTGAAGATTCGGAGGATTGGTGAGATTGTTAAAGGGTTTAGGGCTAGGGTTGATGCTCTCGAGAGGAGGGTTGGGAAATGAATTATGCTTTTATGATCATAGGAGGGTTTCTTCTTTGGGTAAATGGGGGGCTATCCTTCTTGCTTCTGTTATCTCTTTTGGTTTATATTTCTGCTATCCGATAGATGATGGGGGTGGATATTCCTTTGTAATTGTGGTCTCTTTTGCCCTTCTTTCCTTCTTTCCTTCTTTTTCCCCCCCTCTCTTCCCTTTGTTCTTTTGCGGGAAAGACATCGAAGCTCGAGGAGAAAGCCTGATTGATCTACGGAGTTGGTGTTCTTTATGTTTTATATTTTCCGCTATCTTCACCTCGATATTATATCACGCGGGAAAGCGTGGGCGCCGTTGGTTCTGTATTTACAGTAGTCGGATCCTTTTTCAATTGTATATCTCTTTGCCTAAAGAGTTTCTTATTTTGCATTGCTAATCTACCTATCTATATCAATTGCTAACCATATTCGCACCTACCTCCCGGATTAGCAATAAAATTATCATGATATCACCCTCAGGCAATGCTAATTTGGATTGCCCCGTATGGTTCCTCCTGGCTGAGACTAACTAACCCTCTACTACCCAACAAAAGTAAATGTGAAAAAGCATGGGCTGCCGCCTCGGGGTTGTTACTCCCTGGTTCGAGGAGATGCTCGAAAGTTATAAGGTTGGGATGGCCCGCGATATCTTCATCGGCGGCGCGGCTCTCCAGTTTACGAATCTCATCTTTGAGAAAGCTATTCAAATCCATTGAGTAATTAATAAAGGCTAACAGAATAGGTAACGGAAGTAGAGACTAACTTGAAGAAAGTCAAACAATTTTTTTCCACAGAATTGCTGGTTTCCTCATCAGCATTGGCACCCAGGCTGAAGGACTCGAATTGTTCTGCCATATCAACCAAACCTTCGGCAGCGCCAATTTCGGGCATGTCAAGATCTTCGTCTCTCTCTCCAATTGGAGATTGGAGAATACTCATCCGTCTAATGGATTTAGCTACCAAGGGGCTGCTTTGGCGAGAACGTCGGACAGAGGAATAGCCTGGAAGATCAACCCCAACGGAACTTGATGGAAATCCGCCAATTGAGAATTGATGGGAATCAGGCCTAGATCCAGGAATGTCCCCTCTTGTCCAGGGCAACGACTGTTGACTAGATGGACGATAGCCTTCACTCCCTACATCTGGGCCTTTTCTCCCGACTTCTGACTCTGGGAGACCGGGACCGAGCCCAGTCTCAGAACGCGGTAAGATTGTATCATCTTCTTCGTAAACCTCAGATCTGGCCCTAACTCTCCTTCCTTCCTCGCCACCGATTTCCTGGTCTTCAATCCCCCTCTTACGTTTTTCAGTCGACCCGCCCCCCTTCTGGATGGCCTCTAAAATTGCCTCTCCTGAAAACATGCTTTGTAGGAATGGGTTTCTTAACTCTCCAAACACACTCCATTTGAAAATGAGAGTATGGGCGTTTTGCTTCGCAAGTCTGGAAGCTTTGGAAGCTCGAGCTTTTTTAAGAGCCGCTTCCATGTTCTCGAGATAATGCTCAGTCCATAGTGTTACTTCTTTGCTCTTGATTTCCAGTGTGCTATCAATTATTGGCCCTTTTGGCTGGCCACGGCCACGGCCTTTCCTGGTGTTTGCTATCTCTGGTTCGTCTCCTGCTGGTTGGGGAGTTTCGGGTTGGGCATATTCCATTTCCGCTTGCTGAGAACCTCCAGGTTGGTGAGAAGAATCATTGGAAGCCTGCATCGAGAGAGAGAGATAGACATCTGGGCCTTGAGAGCTCGTAATCTGGAGGATATTAGTATATTGAATTACTAGGAAGTAGAGCACTTACAGTCCTACCACGACCTTCTTGGTGTTCCACCCCTGCGATTTCGGCGAAATCTAGACTATTTAACCTACTACTTCTCTCTCTACTCCTCACTCTTGGGGCGGCCCCGGTATCCGAAGCGTGCTCTGGAAGCATTGGCGGTAACTGAGGAGACGAGGCCTCTTTCATCTGTCCGTATTGATCAAACTCGAATCCTAGGTCATCCAATAACACCGCGCCAGGGGTCTCGGGGGCGAAATCTTGATCCGCTCCATCCGGTGCACGAATAGTACGAGAGGGAGAACTCAAAGTTGATGAAGGGTGAAGAGGGTCATTTCTACCGCTACTAGAAAAGAACGATCCAATCATGGCAGAGTTATCATCTGCCAGATTCAAACCATCTTGGTAAAGCACTCGAATGTCATCCGCCAAGTCGGCATCAAACGCTGGGTCGTTCTCGAGAATTAGAGGTCTTGACCTGGACGAAAACTTTAGTATCGTTCTCTTTTCAAACCTTTGTTACCCACCTGAGATTTCCCTGAGTCAAATTAATATCGTCAATGATCGCTCGTGCCTGAGCAGAAGTATGAGATCGCCTTATATTGCTAACCGCCTGGTTCGTATCAATTAACATATATCTGCATTGCTCACCGAAGACCCTACCCTCGCATCATAGTTAGTTCCCAAAGTCATAATGCCAGGCTATCCTTATGACTAAAACCCACCGGGCAACGCCACAGAGAAGATTCGATTGAAAGCGCAATGCTAAGGGTACATCGGGCTCGATGAACGACTGACAAGCCTCAGGTATTTGCACAGCCATGATATCTTTGCGACTGATTTTGCGATGAACATTTTGTGTGCCAACAGTTGCAGCTAACCTATAGTTTGTGTCAGTGTATCAGCTCGTAGGGAGATTTTATAGTTTCTTACCAGACAGTTCCCACCCCGTAAGGGCGCGAGACTAGATACTCTGGCGAAAAGAACATTTTGGTTATTCTTTGGTAGATTCAAGGCGAGGAAATGATTAGAGAGGAAAATATCAGGAGAATATCTCCTAGGCTGGCTATTCTCCTGAGAAAGGTGGGTATCAGAAATGGACGGGACTATCCCGGGAAGAAGTGGGAGGTGAAAGGAGTCAAAGTTTAGTTTCTTTCCCTTAAGGTTACTGCTATCCCTGAGGGGGGTGTAATTACGTGGGCTCCTTACCCAGTTACTCAGCCCATGGTGGTTAAGACCTATACACACGACATCACTCGAATAAATGCCAAGCCACGAGCGCTCTGCCAAGACGTTTGACCTACCCTCCGGCACTCTCCGGAGCTATTACAGGCAAATTCTTCGTGCCCTCATATTACAACCCTAAACTCAGGAAAAAGGCCCTTACGGTACCGGTGCCGTAGGCAAACTCCCGCTAACTCGTCTTAAACATCAATCCCACTATATTCCACATCAAAGATATTCTCTATGTTCTCAGCGATATCACGACGCATTCGAACTCCGGGATGCCAGTTGACTGCTGCAAACCCAATTCGGGTGCGACCATTCATTACGAGGGTACGCAATCTGCCCTAATAATTTATTCCACTTTCCACTTTGTTTTAATTAAATTTGTGATGCTTTAAGGCTCCACGTTTCAATGAGCAACCGCTTCAGCAGTCCAGCGAGCAGCCCAACGAGCAACCCAATGAGCAACCCAACGAACAGCCCAACGAGCAATCCAACGAGCGATCCGCCGTAACCATGCGAAGGCCGATAGTTCGGCGAACCATGCTACCCATTCGTGGGGCTGGGCGAATCCCGTCGGGGGATGTGATAGCAACCATCCTTGAAGGAGAAATGGAACAAATCCTGATGGGCCATACAAGATACCTTTACCGAAAATTCTTCTTCAATGAGGCCACAAGATATGTCTGGTTGTATGTTAAGAGGCCGGTTGCAAAGCTTTCTTATGTCGCAGAGATCGGGAGTTGCAAGCTTGTTCCTCAGGAATTGGATATGTTGCCCTATTACACTAATAAGAGGATGGAAGCCTTGGACGAAGCCAAGGCCGCTAGCGAAATAAGGACGATTGACCGCGAAGTCGGGGAGGGCGCTGTTGATGAGAGTATCGGGGCTCTTCCTAGGATGACCTACTACGGTGGGGATCTCAGGAACTTTGACGTACCGGGTCTCCCGAGGTATGCTTTCTTGATCCGCCGCCTCTGGGAGATAACATGGCCTACGCATGGGATTACCTGCGAGGAGATGTGGGAAAGGAGGTTCTTACAGTCTCCGCCGCCTCCGAAATATATTAATGCCCGGGAGCAGATGTTGTCATACCTGCCGCTTGGGAGACAGAGGGTGTTGTTTTGATAAATTTGGTATCCTGGCTGCTTGTGATGGAGATGGGGTACGGGGTTGTTTTTAATTTGGTTCTTCTATTTCTTTCTGTGTCTACTGTTAGACTTGTCGTTTGGTTTTTTAAAATTTCGGGTCATATTTGAATGTACAACATTCCTGATGCTTATCTTCGGGCGATGTCTTCGGACGTGGGGTACTATAGAATTGTTCAGCTCTCTTCAGTTATACAGACCTAGCAGCTGGTAAAATAGAGTGGGCCCTCTTTAGTGTCATGTGGTACCTTACACAATTGAGTAAGTCACTTCACTGTCAGGAATTTCTTGTTTTCAATACTGGTGCTGGAATAACTATTTCCAAGAAGATGGAGCTAGAATGGATGCAATCCACATATACGGCGTATCCCTCTCTCTTTCTTTGTTATGGGATTTATCTTAACGCGGAATCATTTGATGGGTCTCATCCTGCGAGCATCGACATACCGTAGCATATCGGGGTGTGGGGTTTGTGGGCAGCTGGAATTCAGCTAGGGGTCAATCGTAAATTTACTCGAGCAGGCGTTGCTGCAGCAACGACTCACACCAACATACCCCTGTGTTTCTCCCCCTCTTCCTCATTAAGCTCTCTCAGCTGCCCTTCCACTAATTTGCGTGATCAACTCCTCGATTTTGTCCTCATCCTCTCCTCCGTTCATACTTCTTGAGGTCTCTCAATTGTGAGGATCCCGAAGCTTAGTCGGTCTATATAGTTCACTTCTACCACAATGGACGTCCCCTCTTCTTCCCCACGTCGCCTCCCACCTCGAAACCCCGCGCACCAATCGCAATCCTCCTCCTCCTCGCCACCAAAACATATCAACGAGGTTTTCCCTTTAGCACCCCCGCCGCCTCTTCATACCCGCTCCAATAATGAATCATGGAATCCACAGCCATCTTCTGAGGAGTTTATTACCCCTTCATCCTCCCCGTCAAAGGGGAACACAGCACTAGTAGAGGTGTTTGACAGATCCCTCCAACTTACACCTAGTTCTTCGCCTACAAAGCCACAAGCAACGCCCTCCAAGAGGATGCTCCAGGCAATCGACGAGGATGGAAACGGGGGCGGCGCGGGTGTCGGGAGAATGGACGATGAGAGACTGAATAAGAAGAATAATAAAGAAAATGCGCCACCTTTCTCCAAGGCAACAGAGGTCTCACAGCGGGGCAATGCAGGTCCAGGATTACAGAGGTCGCATGCCCAGAGCAGACGAGCTTATGATCCGTTCAGAGATATGACTATCGATGAGATTGAGAAGCTGTCCAAACCACAAGTTAAGAGGTTGAAGGACGTTGCTCACCTATGTTAGTACCGCCCTAATCCCCTGATCCCCTGATCACTTTTCGCATGAATAGGAAATTAATCGTAACCGACAAAATTAGATTTCTATGACTATTATTACAACCTAGTTACCTATGTTCACACGCGGCGAAAGCGTACAGAGGACTGGAAAGCTCAGCATGAGCATCTCAGTACTGAAGAGCTCAAGCCAGCGTGGTCACGATTCGCCGGACGGGAACGTGTTGCTCTCCGGAAACGCCGTACAAGACTCCGCAAGGGCGATTTTCAGGTACTAACACAGGTTGGACAGGGTGGCTATGGTCAGGTTTTTCTTGCAGAGCATAAGGAGACTAAGGAAGTATGCGCTTTGAAGGTCATGAGCAAGAAGCTACTCTTTAAGTTGGACGAAATTAGGCATGTCTTGACTGAACGGGATATCTTGACAGCTGCCAAAAGTGATTGGCTAGTGAAATTGCTTTACGCATTCCAGGATGAGGATAGCATCTACCTTGCCATGGTATGTGTGCAACTATAACCCAATGATTTTATTCAATTTTGACCAAAGATTACAGGAATACGTCCCTGGTGGTGACTTCCGTACCTTATTAAACAACACCGGTGTCTTGCACTTTAACCATGCCCGTTTCTACATCGCCGAGATGTTCGCCTCAGTCAATGCTCTTCACGACTTAGGTTATATCCATCGTGACTTGAAGCCCGAGAATTTTCTTATCGACTCCTCTGGACATATTAAATTGACAGATTTTGGGCTAAGTGCTGGAAAACTAAGTCCGGATAGAATGGAGAGTATGAAGATGCGGCTCGATCAAGTCAAAGACATGGATATACCGGAGAGGTCGACAATGGAGAGAAGGAGGGCCTATAAGACTCTGAGGGAAACTGACGTTAACTATGTGAGTTTTCGGTATCTCTTGCATTAGCTGTTTTTTCTTTTCTTTTCTCCTCTTCGAATTGAGCTGACATTAGAGAGCTTAGGCAAAATCAGTAGTCGGGAGCCCAGATTATATGGCCCCAGAGGTCTTGAGAGGCACAGAAGAGTACGACTTTACTGTCGACTATTGGTCACTTGGCTGCATGCTTTACGAGGCGCTGGCTGGATATCCGCCCTTTGCAGGGGCGACGGTACAAGAAACTTGGCACAACCTTAAGCACTGGAAAAAGGTGTTGCATAAGCCCGAGTACGAGAATCCAAACTATTACCTTTCCAGGCGTACCTGGGATCTCATAATTCAGTAAGTCACTTCTATCAGATTCCCATTCGTGACACTAACGAGGATTGGGTGCATAGTCTTGTCGCAGCTCGAGATCAGAGGTTCCAAGACTTCAAGTCTGTTCAGTCGCACGGCTACTTTTCAGAAGTGAACTGGAGCGACCTCCGTGCAAAAGAACCGCCTTTTGTACCTGAGCTTGACAGTGATAGGGATGCTGGATACTTTGATGACTTCAGCAGTGAAGCCGACATGGCCAAATACAAAGAGGTCCATGACAAACAAAATGCGCTGGAGAGCATGGAGGAGAGAAAAGACTCCATGAGCAAAATCGCATTTGTCGGCTTCACATTCAAGTATAATCCCTTCCCCCAACGGCTGGAGATGTTGTATCGGGCTAACAGCTACCGACAGACACAAGAAGCCGAACCTTGATGGCCTTGGAGCGTATAATAACAAAGGGGATGGGCAGTTTGGAACAATTTTCTAGACTACGGATGTTGGCGCCTTATCTATATTTCTTTTTAATGCTTGCTTAATGGTTATGATGGGTTCGGTGGAGCATTGGAGGCGGATCGGGTTTGATTTATTGGCGGGGTTTAAGGGAAGGATGGGTAATAGATGCTTTTGAGTACTGCGACGCGATACCCTATGCCTTTGCAAGGCGTGCCTAAGTTTGCAATAATAATTCATTCCATGAACCTATAATAAGTTTTGCGTTTTCTGGGCTATTGTTGCTGTTTGTTGTCCTACTGTAATCGTATAGTAACATTGGGGATGGGGCAGCGAATAGAGAAGACGGCGAACAATGCACCCAAAAAATCTGGCGGCAAACGCCGTATTATGGCAGGCCCGTTCGTTGTCCTCTTCGCATGTTGAGGGCTTCTTAGGGGGATCTACGATCGGAAATAAGTTTAAATTGATGACATCGAGACCTTTTGAGCGCATAATAATATGATGTTCCAATGTACTGTAGTAAACAAGGGTTCCAGACGGCCTTGCTAGAGTGCTGTACTCGAGTATAGTACCCCCGTAACCTCTGATCCTATTGTAAATACACCTCCCCCTCTAATACATATTTCAACCCTAGCGATCCTATATGATATATCATACCCGGAATACCGATACTCCCGGGAGACCTGCCATCCCCCCCCCCCAATTGAACCCACCAAATCCATACGTGAACTTCCTTCCCCGGACTGCTGCTGTTGCTAGTACCGTACTTTCTATCCATCCCTTCTCTTTCCGCTATTGCACTACTACTTATTAGTGTCCGTGCTGCGAGTGGCGGGCGGACATTTCTTGATGGGGGTGCGCGGAGCGGTGGTGTCGGGAGAGAAGTTGTTTGAGCTTCGGAGCGCGGCGGCGGGGGTGGTTGGTGTGGCGGCGGATAGAAGCGGGTTTCGGGATTAGAAGGGGAAGAGGGTTTGGTGGTGGTCGTATTGTACTCGAGTATCGTATGATACTATACAGTAGAGGTTGGTGGTGAATGGGGATTAGGTTTCAAGATGGTGCTTATTGTCGGACTGATTTTTTTTTTTTTTTGGGGGGGGGCAGGGGGGGGAATGCGACGCTAAGAGCTACACATTATTAATAACTATCTACAAGAAGTGAAATGTCTTTTTCTCTATTTTCTTTTAGTGCTTCACGGCTCCGA
>Ga0307507_10004419_pt1 | contig 25011 bp, 6 predicted proteins | sample 7_EM_MG_FD_207223 | JGI IMG/M metagenome (GOLD analysis project Ga0307507, IMG submission 207223) | Populus trichocarpa ectomycorrhiza microbial communities from riparian zone in the Pacific Northwest, United States - 7_EM | ecosystem: Host-associated > Plants > Roots > Unclassified | place...
ATAGTCCGCTATAACCTTTCTAAGATCTTGCTTAGGGTGTTTTTTAAGGCAATAGGGCGGTAGCTTCCTAGGATTAAGTAGTCTACTTTACCTTCTTTTTATAAGATAACCGTTGTTATAGATCTTCTAAGTCGCGGGTAATAGCCTATTATAAAGTATGCTCTGGCTATATCTATAAGCTAAGGTGCTATAAGTGGACTATAGGTCTTTAAGGCTTTGTTTAGGATCCTATCTAGTCCTAGTACTATATTGTTTAAGAGGCGACTAATAGTTCTAGCCATTTCTTTAGTTATTATGTCGCTGTTAACCCTTAGGCGAGTTACTGGTATTTCGCTAGTAATATTACTAAGGTCTACTAGAGCCGGTTAAGGGAAAAATCTTTTTATAAGGATCTTTGCCTTCTTATTATTGTTGCTTGTGGCCTATAGTTCGCCTGCTCTTTATAGGGGTAGTAGATATAGGTCTTTTACTAAGCATCCTACCTTTTTCTTTACCTATCTTGCTATGGTCCAAAGGCCCTTATTATAGGGGATGCTTAGGTTAGTAGTGTGTTTATTTATAAACTATCTCTAGTTATTTCTTACTTTTTTTTTTAGGGTATTCTTTAGCTAGTTTCTTGTGTCTTTATATTATCTTTTATCTTTAGGGTTATAGCTGCTTATATATTTCCTTCTTGCTTATTATTAGCTAGCTATAAGAACCGCGTATTATGCGGACTATATATATTACGTATAGGGGCCTGGTTTTAAGACTAGGTAATACTTTTCTAGCCTATTTTTAATTGCTGCCTAGATCCTTTCTAGTCTTTAGTTAATTTCCTTAGGGGTAGCTAATAAGCCTCACTTATTTAGTATTAGGTAGATTTCTTTTAGGTCTTAAAGTTATTGTTTAACTATATTAAGGAAACTGTCTGTCTTAAGCATCCTTATTGCGTATCTTTTACTATTTGGTTACGCCTTAATATCTAAATCTAGCTATATTTAGATAGGGATATAGTCTAAAGTTGTTGGGAATATATTACGTGTGGTTATGTGTTGCCGCGGCACTAGTATGGCGAGGAGCTTTAAGCTCCTCGCCCTTCCTCATTATTAAGAAAATATATTAACAATCATTATACTATCTACGAACCGTAGCTACGTGATATTACCTTGTGTAACCAACACTAATTAGTAGTTAACTTCACAGTTATACTACAGAACAGCTAGGTATTACTAAGAAGAGATAAGCCACTATACCAGTGCTACTTATGCTAGAGGAAGCTGTCTTTTAAGGTTAGAACTAGTCCTAAACCTTAAATAAAACTCTTCCACGAATCTAAGGATTTAAAAGGCTAGAACTGGTCCTAAGCCTTTCCCAGATTACAGATTCTTGCGTCTATTACACAGAATAATACGCTTTACAAGTCTTTATAATTTAAGGCCAGAACTAGTCCTAAGCTCCATAATTGTAAATATACGTCATAAACGCGCACTAAACGACAATCCCTACACTAATAACACTTCCCTCCCTCTGAAAATATGGCTACGCCTACTTTAAACAACTAGAAAGACTCCTTACTACTAGGGGTAGCTAAGTACGCGAAACTTATTAATAAAGATTAAAACGAATTCGCCTTTAATATAATAACTTATACCATAAAATAAGTTAACGGCTTTCTTCTACACCATATTATATTCTACCAAAATAGATACTACGCTGATTTACAACTATAGGAGTATTTTAGGGAGGATTTTTAAGACTTCCTCTATAGGAATAGGATATATATTGCTGAGAATAGTAACCTAATTACTAGCAATATTTAGGCCGTTATTATTAGTATAGAAGAACCAATATGGACAGAAGCTGAGATTATACATTAACTACAGAAACCTAAAAACAACCCATATTCTTTAGAAGGCAACTTTAATTTATATTAAAACCCCTAGAACGCTAATCCCCTACTTAAAGCTGCTCTCCCACCTAGAGGTGCTCTCCTACTTAGAGTTGCTTCGCTTTTACCTCCTCCACTCTAGCTAACCAGTAAGCCTTTACTATAAGAAGTTATGAATCTGATAAAGGTATATTTAGACAAAGAGAAGAAGTTTAGAGGAGAACTATATAATATACTTAGAGTAAAACTACAGGTCTTTTATAACTATTGCAATAAGGTTGGAATTTAACACTACTAGTATTATTACGCTTTCTCTATTATGTTAAAGGGACGGGCGGTAATATTCTATTATAACCATATTATGGGTAAAAACTATAGCTTTAATATAATACTTTAGCTTACTAGAGCCTACTTTAAGACCAATAATAATTGCCAACTTTATATATCTAAATGGCGGGAGACTATATTTTAGAGAGTTATTACTTTTAACCTAATAAAGACTTATTTAGAGTGCCTTTAACTACTCTTTAATAAACTTTAGAAAATCTAATATAGCCTTACTAAAATTTACTAAAATAAGAACAGCCTAAGGGACCAAGTTATCTTAGCCTGCTGTGGCGTTCCCAAGTGCAATTTAGCGCTATATAAACCTATAGATATGTTTAAAGGAGTATATACTAAGCTACGCTCCGCTATAGGTACTATAATATAAATATAAGAATCTTAATAGTTTTATACCGAAAACCCTACCTAACCAAGTATTCCTAACTAATATAATCACAACTAGACTAACCAAATATATAGTAACCGTAGTAGGGAATATGGCAAAGGCTACAATTAATATTAACTATAAGGCAATTATAGAGGCCCTTATAGAGGTTTATTTTAAAGTAATTACTAAAAGAAGTGCTACGTTTATAAGAAGCTAAATTGCTAGTTAACTAGACACTCTCTTAATAAGCAAAAGAAGGTATATAATAAGTTTCGTTAAAGTGCAAGAAACATTAAAAACTATAAGGTCACTATGGCCTACTTCCAAAGCTTCCTAGTTTAATATAAAGGCGTAAAAGATCTTAAGGGTAAGGTTAATAAGGTTAAACAGCTCCTTATAAATATAGAAATTAAGGACTACTCTCCTAACCAATACTTTACTAAGTATGGTAAGGTAGATAGTATATAAACTATTACTGTTTTTAATAACCAATCTACACTCTATTCTATTACGAGATTAAATATCTTTAATGAGCCAAAGGAGAATTCTACGTTTTCCTTTAATAATAGATACTTGGCGATTGTCTTCTATAGTATTATACCGGATATAGGAGCCGTAGGAGTATCTATAGTAGGAGAACCTTAAGTTTAAGCTCTCTAGTAGCTTAATAGCTTTGTTTAGATTAACTAATTAATGGCGGGCCAATATACAATTCATTTTAGTAAAGGTACTATAATCTCTCTTAGCACAATTAGGGTCCAAACCCCCTTAAAATATATTACTTTCTATATTATTCCTATAAATACTCTATTTCTATTCTATATTAGGGATATAGACAAATTAGGCGTTAAGTTTAATAACCTTAAAAATATACTTATATAGGGAGATAATTGGGTGCCTATTATATATAAATAGGGTTACCCTTAGTTGCTCCTTTAATAACCAAAAAAGAGTGTTACTTAAAGCCATTTAACTAAGTTAGAGTTACGCCAACTACACCATTATTTTAGTTACCTATTAGTTTACTAATTACTTAGGGTTCTCTAGCGAGTAGGCTATAAGGTTAAAATTAAGGCAATTAAACATCTTATAAAGTACTACTATTACTGCCAAATAAACTAGAAGTCCCTTAGCCGATTTAAGTTTACCCTTAAAAATAACTATAACTTTAACTTCTATATTATTGTTAACGTTATATATTTTAGCGGCAAGCTAGTACTCTAAGTTGTTAACTTCTTAACCTCCTTCCAAGCTGCACAGTTCTTAAAGGATATATTAGCTAGGAACGTATAGGATACCCTTTAATTATGCTAGATTAATGTCTACCTAGGACCCCCTAATTAAATTATCTATAATATAGAAAAGAACTTCTTATCTATAGAGTTTTAATAATAAATAAAGGCAATAGCAATTAAGGTTAAGGAAGTCCCTATTAAGGCATATAATAGTGTTAGAAAAGTAGAGCAATATCACACACTATTACACCGCGTATATAAGATTATCTCTTTAGAACTAAAGGATATTAGCAAAGAACTTACCTTATAAATAGCTATTAAAGCTGTTAATAATTCCGCTAGCCTAAATGGACTTATACCTACATTACTAGTCTTTGGCGCCTACCCTTAAATAATAGACAATTCTCCACTATCTCCCTCTATTATGTAACGAGCTGAGGCGATTCGCAAGGTAATAAAGGAGGTATAATATCTCTACGCTATATGCCAGGTTAATGACGCACTAGAAATAAGAAATAGCCTAAATACCTTAACTATGTTTAATCTGCCACTCTAGTCTAAGGTACGCGTATGGCGTAAAAAGGGAAGATAGTTAGGCCTATATTAACTTATTACAATTAATGGTTAAACTTATACTATTTAGATGCCTTATGGACCCACTTAATTTTATTTAACTGTTGTTAAGCCTTATTATAAAGATAACAATTCTAAGCCTTTATAGGATGCCCTAAAAGATGCCCTAGAGGAGAACCATAATTAATATGCTCTAGAAGGCGACTACGATCCTAATATAATTATAGTAGATGTGCCACAACTATAACGCGGTAGAGGCCGCCCAAAGGGATTATAAAATCGCTAATATCTTATTAATTTTAAAGAGCAATTTGTTGCCGCTATTAAGAATAGAGTTAAGTTATTAATAGCCTTTATAATAGCTAAAGAAAAGGCTGACTTTAAGCTCGCAAAATAGCTCTAAAAGGAAGGTTATATTATAACCCTAGGAGCTCCTTTCTAAGTATCTAATAAGCAGGAGATTAACGGTCTTATTATAAGAGGAGTCTTTAAATTTAAGAAGTATAACCCTACTAAGTTTAATAAAGTTTATATTTTTAAGTTAAGGATAGTTAATAAGATTAAGGGCAAAGCTACTAACACCCTATTTAAGAAATTAAGGCTTGTTATCTAAGGTTACAACAATAATAATAAGGAGATAATTCTTATGTAATCTCTAACAATTTAACGAGCTAGTTAGTAAGTTATTATTACATTAGCTCCCTCCTTAATAAAGAATAGAATGGTGGTTTATTTGCGAGATATTACTTAGGCCTATACCTAATTAGAGACGTACCTTTAGCGCTTAATATTAGCATACCTTCTAGAGTAAATTCGCCACTAATATCCCGAAGATACAATCATAGTTATGCTTAAGCCATTATATAGAATTGTAGAGGCAGGAACCCATTGGTAGGCTACCTACAGTAAGCACTATAAAGAGAAGCTTTTAATAATTACTTCTATATTTAATCCCTGCTTCCTTATCACAACTATAGGAACTCTATTTGGAATTATTAGCATATAAACTAATAATATACTTATCTTAGGAGACGACCAATTCTTAGCTCTTAAAGAAGATAAGCTAGTAAAGGCAAACCTTATAGCAAAGCTAAAGGAAAAGCTTAATTTAACAATACTATTACTCTTTAATGGATGCATCCTCTCCCTAAATAAGAATTCTATTGCTTTACGCCAGAAGGGTTAAGGTAAGAAGATTAACATTATTAATGTTAATTCTCTAAAGTAAGGATATATGGAGTAACGCGCTCACAGAGCTTATATTGCTTCTATCTGCCAACCTAAGGCTTTATTTAATCTCTCTGTTGCCACTTAACACTAGAAACTAACCAAGGATAACGTTCTTGCCCTAAATAAGCGTCTTTCCTAGTAAATAAACCATCTTAATTAGGGACTACTCTACGTGCCTATTAATCTTCCTACTGCTAAGCTCTTTATATTTGTTAATAGATCGTTTATAAATAATAAAGATTTTAGCTCCTAGCTAGGATATAAGATTATTATCATAAATAAATCTACTAGAGAGAATAACTTTATAATTTACAGTAATCTTATCTATTAGAGCTTAACTAAGAGTAAGCATATTACTTAAAGCGTTCTAGCGTTAGAGATATATAGAATAGTTAGCAGAGTTAATATGGTAATTATAATTGGAACTACCCTAAAGATAATTATAGATTAACTTAAACTTCCCGTTATCCCTATAATTGTGTGCACTAACTTATATTCCCTCTATAAGTGTTTAGTTAAGCTTGGTACCACAAAGAAGAAGCACCTTATAATTAATATTATAGCACTTTGGCAATTCTATAAACAGTGAGAACTCTTTAAGATTTAATAGATTAATGGCCAAGATAACCTAGTAGATATAATAACAAAGGCAAACCTAAACAAGGCTTTTAAAACGTTTGTTAATATAAATACTCTGCGTGTATAAGTTAAAGGTTAGGTTAAAAGGGAGTAGGAATTCTGCTATATTCTAATAACCCTAAATTCTGCCATATTCTGCTAACCCTAACTTTAACTAGCTAATTAGGATTTTCCATCCCTGGGATAGAAAATCGCTATTAGCTCGCTTACTACTAGCGCCTTAGCGGCCCTCGTAAGATAACTACCTTTAACCCCTAAACAGTTCCTCTTCTTCTTCTTCTCTTTAGCTCAGCATCTCTGCAAGATAGCATTCCATAGACTTTGGTTTAGAGATATTTAACAGCGAGACGTATATTGCAATAGTAATAGTAAGTAATAAGAATTGGTGTTTCTTACGCTTAATTGCGTTATTTGTATATAGATGGCATCTATAAAAGAAGAATTGCTAGTGTTGGGAATATATTACGTGTGGTTATATATTGCCGCGGCACTAGCGTGGCAAGGAGCTTAAGCTCCTCGCCCTTCCTTATTATTAAGAAAATACATTAACAATTATTATACTATCTACGAACCGTAGCTACGTGATATCACCTTGTGTAACCAACAAAAGTAAGTGCCTATTTTTCTTTAGAAATGCACCTTTTAAGTCTCTGGTATAGGCTATTGTCTATAAATATAAGGTTAATTATACTTCTAGCAGTGCCTTATTACCACGTAATTGCTTTTAGGGGAGTAGCTAGCTTAAGGCCCTAAATATCTATAGCTCTTAGTAAGTACTCTACCTATTATTTAGTAGCAATATGGATACCCCCCTACTATAGGTAGTAGAGGTTTATGTCTTCTAATAAAATAGACTCTATGCCTTTAGTTTTTAGTAAGCTTATTACTAATATAATATTCTCTGTTTATGGGACCCCTTTAACCCTAGGGTTATACACATTAATAATTTATACCGGTCCCCTATATATCTAGATTATTATAACTGCAATATCTAAGTTAACTGCTTACTATAACTATAAGGACAGGCTAACAGCCTTACTAATTATAAAGCACACATATATAGCTGCTTTTGGTTTATATAGGAGCTGGAATTCTTAGGGGCAGTATATTAATTATATGTAGGTATTGTAATACGGCTCTTATATAGTAAGGATATAGTATTTCTCTAGGTCTAGACTGTCTAGTAGGGGCCTTATAAGGTAGTGGTTTGTATTACCGCAGTTATACTATATAATAGATAGGTAGCGGACCCCTAGTAAGGGTTATTTAACTCTTTTTTATTCTTTACTTCCTCTATTTTTACTTTCTCTAGGATTTTTAGAACTTCTATCTCTTATATTTACACCCTAGTTGCTATTTATTTTGTATAGGACTTTCTATTTCCGTGTTTTATATTCCTACTAGCGCTTTTATATCTAAATTTGTTATTGTCTCCAGTTCTTCCCCTAGTTTTACTGGTCGGCTTTATACCCTTTATAGGTTAGCTGCGAATGTTAGATTTACCACGTTTAGTTTAATTCTTAATTATCCTGGTTTTAAGCTTACTATAGCTATCTATAGGGGTTTTTCTATAGGGCGTCCTCTTTCTTGTGTCCCCTGTAACCCTTATATCCCTATTTAGTCTGGTAATATCGCGCAGCGTTGCTTTTGGCCTGTTAAGGCTTAGGATGGCTGGCCTAGCCCCCTAGTATTAAAGGTAGGGAATGCTAGGAAGGCACCTGCGTCCCCCTAGCTTATCGCCTATTATTTCCATTTATATAACCTAGCGTGTAGTTATTCCTATAGCTATTAAGCCCTTACCTTCCGTCTCCTATATTTAATATAGTCTACTCTCTCCTACGCCTTATGTGTGCTTTAGTAACAGTTTGCGTATTTTATTTAGTCTTAATTTAAGTAGTGTCTTATATTATAGGGGCCTATATAGTGGCCGTAGCACACCTATGCTGCGTATTTGGATTGGGTGTGTCCTTATTATATATAGCAATAGTATTATTCTAGGTATAGTTTATGGTTATAAAGCCTTATATTATATATAAGGCCATTTATAATTATTTCTTTTTAGATAAGAAGTTTTTGTATTCCTAGTGTATATATACTAATAATAAGGGAGCTATATATTTAACTAGCATCTCCCTAGTAAGTCTTTAGCGACTTTTATATCCTCTTATTATTTTTATTATATACTTAGATTATATTTTCCTATTAAAGCTATTAGATTTGGGTAATCTTAAGTCCCAGTATAAAGTATTCTATATATTTTACTATCTCCTATATAGTTGCTGTATTGTTTGCCTAGCGTCCCTTTTTTACCCTAAGGCTTATAGGAACCGCTAGGACTTTAACTAGGTAGTCTTTATAGAGCACTTTTATACTAATATATTCTCCTAGCCTATCCCCTGCCCTTATAGCTTGTTTCTTTGCCTATTAGTTCTTTAGGGTAACTCTAATATCTCCACTTCTTAGGTGTTAGACTATAACGGCATTATAGACTTCTTTATAAATCTCTATAAGGACTTCTATTTCTAATTGTCCCCTAAGCCCCTCTGCTTTTTCTATATTTGGTTATATTATAATTATATACCTAGTTATTGTTTTAAGGGGGTTAGGTTTCCTATACTATAAAAGCGCAGCTATAGTAGCCCAAGTGCGGTTTACTGGTAAAAAGGGGTTTTATTTATTTTTTATTTTACTTAGCTGTTAGAGGATTTAATTAAGGGATTACTAGAGGGGCGCTTAAGGGATACTAAACTAGCGGAGCCATTTTGCTAGCTGTATTAGTTTATTATAGCTAACGGTTACTCCCCTATAATTACGGATACTAGACACGTTTAATAGGCTTTATATTTTATTAGATGCCTTCTTAATAGAGGTATTTCCGCTTTATAGTATGGTATTCGCCCGTTCTTATTGTGGAGGGCCATTGCTAGGCGTGGTTCTGGCGGTCGCGCGTAAGTACAAACCACCGTCGTTCGACGTGTGCCTCCCCTGCGATGCAGGCATCTTAGGGGGATTCTCTAGGTGTTTTTCGGGGTTCTTTTTGGTTGGTTTTGGTCTTTTTGGGCCGGGTGCAGCAAGAGCTCCAGAGGTCATATTATATTATATTAAAATAACTACTATTAAAAATAGCGAGACGATTATTATTATCTTATATTTAAGCTCTGACAACGATTTAGTTACTCTAACTAGCTAGATCCTTATTGATACCGTTAGGCAAATTTTAACGGGTTAAAGGGTAAATCGCATTAATACCTCAACTTGTCGGTATTTAAGTAAAATACCGCATACACTAGATGCGGGCCTGGGCCTGGGCCTGGGCTGTACTTGCGTCCATCTATTATCGATAAGGATTTAGCCAATTAGATTAATAGAGTTAAATCGCCGCGCTTAGGAATATGAAACTGGTAATATCCACTAAATATTATATAAAACAATGTAAACCCCAGTAATGCTTAATAGATAATTCTTGTATAGGGCCTATAGCTTTTTACCTATATTATTTAATGGATATAGCTCTATATACTTATTCATCTATTTTATCAGCTTATCCATGATCTCATCTGTAAAGAATTAATTGAATGTAGCAAACAGATTATGTCGATTAAGATCAGAAAGTTTATTTAGTGTACTATAGTTACTAAAATTATTAACTTAAAAAGGTGTAGAATTAGGCAGCAGCTATAGCTCCGGTAGTGGGTTTTTAGCGACCTAATTTGGTTAAACATTATATTAAGTCTGCTGAACAAGGTCTATATCATTGGAAGTACGATTGGAAGGTATGGTTGATGGTATTGTATTGATTAAATCTATATAAGCTATACGCGTACTTCTGGTTCTGGTGTTCCGCACGCACCACATATTCGATGGACGTCGACGGGTTAAGGGATAGGCGTTGGGTAAAGGTAGCGGCACCTAAATTAGCTCATGCAACGCCTTTTGGGCCCCTACATAATCTAATCAATTAACTTAAAAGTAGGTAGATGGTATTATAGGTAGTAAGAATGATGGTGAGAATGGTGACTTTCTAAACTGAACGGGAATAATCCGGGCCTGTTTGGGTAGGAGGTGTGCGTATCATTTAAGGTCGTATGATCATCATTGACCTTATCATATAATGAGTTTCGACATCCCGCTTGTTTTCACTCATAATGGATTATGTTCCACCACATCACAGCACAGCTTGGCAGCGTCCCGTAGTCCGCCCGCCTCCCCTATCATTTCAAGAATAAGCTACTGCATACCTCTTATTGCAACATGGCGACTACAGGAACAGAGTATGAAGTTTCGTGCGAAGGCGAAGAACAGAAGCCAATCATCGCCGCCGAACTCGATGAAGAGAATACACCTCCCAATTTTGGGGAAGTGCCGGATGGCGGCCCTCGAGTGTGGCTTGTTGTGACTGGGTCGGCTTTCATCTTCTTCTCAGCTCTAGGCTACGCGTACTCATTCGGCGTTTTTCAGGAATACTATATGACACACCAGGTCCGCGAGGAGTCGCTAGATAACATCGCCTGGATTGGATCCCTGTCGCTTTTCCTCCAGTTCGCAGCAGGCGCCATCGGAGGACCATTGTTTGATCGTTTTGGTGCATAGGTATGTCTTCTGGCTCCATTGACGTTTAAGCCAGTCCACTAACATAGCATTAGGTTATCCGGCCGGCGGCGGTCCTCTACGTCTTTTCCATAATGATGACGAGCCTATGCCACGATTATTGGCAATTCATGCTTACGCAAGGTGTTCTGATGGGCATAGCCATAGGCCTTCTAATGTTCCCAGCAATGGCAGCAGTGTCCCAATACTTCGACAAGAAACGAGCAACTGCCTTGGGCCTGGCCTTATCCGGATCATCCGTCGGCGGCGTCGTCATTCCTATTGCATTGTCAAAGATGCTGAACAGCTCTTCTCTGGGGTTTGGATGGACAGTGCGAGTCATTGGACTTGTCATGTTGCCCCTTTTGGCTTTCTCATGTGTGATCGTCAAGTCTCGCCTGCCGCCAAGAACAACCACCTTCTTCATCGGAGCGGCCTTCAAAGAAGCAAATTTCATCCTCCTAATAGTCTCGGTGTTCTTCATATTCCTCGGCATATTAACTCCACTGTTCTTCATCCCAGCATATGCGGTCACAAGAGGCATGGACGCAGCACTTGCCTCGTATTTGCTTGCGATTCTCAACGCGGCGGCCACGTTTGGCCGTATCATCCAAGGTGTACTAGCGGACAAATTTGGGCGATTGAACATACTCGCACTCGCGGGCGTAATCACCGGTATCACCATCTGCTGTTTGAACAAGGCGGAAACCACTGCAACATTGGTGCTATATTCGGTTGCCTTTTGGTTTTCTTGGGGGGCGATAGTCTCTGGAAGTTCCGCAGCCTTTGCTGTCTGTCCTAAAGACCCCCGAGACATCGGGACCTACATAGGAATGGGGTTGGCCGTAAGCTCTTTTGGAGCTCTGATAGGCCCTCCGGTTAATGGGATGCTTGTCAACAGATATGGAGGATTTTTTGAAGCATTCATATTCAGCGGCGTCATGTGTTTGGTCGGTGGTTGTACTGCGCTTGTGAGCAAGGCCGCAACCCCTCAAGGTATTCTGGGGAAGATATAACGCTCAGATGCTTCCTGTATCTCATGGATGGAATTCTGTCTGCAAATCTCTTGGCTATCTTTTTCATTGCGATTTGTCGACCCAGATCGTATTTACGTAGAGGTGCCGACGGGCTCGTGCACGCTACGGGCTTGTGCACGATATTCTTACCCTAACAAAACCTAACCACACAATAAAGCCTCAATAAATTTAGCCGAAAATTGTATATATTTTACTTTAATGTATTAAAATTAAATAGAAGGGAATTTTATTATAAAATATAAACTATTAATAAAGTTATAAGCCTTATTAAAAATTATTTAAATATAGACTAACCTTAGATTTATAGCTTAATTTATAATATTATCTATTTAAAACTTTAATATATAAATATTATAAGCTTATCTTTTAATATAATATATTTTTATATAGTAATAAATAGCTATATTTTATATAACGTGTTTCATTACCACGTGTCCAATACTACTAAGTGTCCAACATTAAAATATACCAAAATTTAGGAAATTTATACTTTAATATCTTAACAACCACTTGATAATAAATTCTAATAATGTAGATTTAGGCTTTTATATACGCTTTACAGCTTCTATTAAAATTGCATAGTAATTAGTTTAGTGGTTATTAAGATATAAAATTTTGGCCTTATTTTAGCCCCCAAATTTAATATCTTAAAAACTACTTATCTAACTACTATGTAACTTTAATAGAAGCTATAAAGTGTACATAAAAGTCCAAATATAAATCATTAGAATCCATTATTAAGTGGTTGTTAAGATATTAAGGTATAAATTTCTTAATTTTTGGTGCGTTTTAACGTCAGACACTTAGTGGTATTAGACACTTAGTAATAAAACACGTTAATTTAATATTTTAATTTATACTAATAAAAATTAAAGTATTAAAGTATTAGAAATATAGTAAATACATTATATATTAGTATTTATAATATTAGCTAAGTATATCTAGACACTATAGCAAATATTAAATTTATATAAAAGTATATTAAATTACCAATTAATTATATAGTAGTAACTCTTTAATTAACGTCTAATACGGATCCTACTGGCCTACGCAGACTACTCCACACAGGGGGGAAAACTTATATATTTACAGAAAGAAAACCCCTGCAGTTAGGGGAGGAAAAACCCTATAAGTAGCCTCAGTAGGATGAAAAACCCTAATTTGCCATATTTGCACGTAGCGCGGCCCTATGGGCCTACAGCACGTCCTCCTCCTTAGATGTTTTAACCTCCTTAAGAACCACTGCTTCCTTCTCTAGCTTATCTAAAGCTAGGGTTCACTACGTGTTACAAACACTTTAAGTACAATATTACAACTACTTAGAGAAGAGTCGCAGGAAGCTAGTTAGTTAATATAGGCACAATCTAGGATAGATCCAGTAGAGCTATATAACGAGGAATGGTAACCAAAGTCACATAGTGTGCTCTGTAAGGTCTGTGAGGTCTATAAGGTCTATTATATACCTCACATACCTCACGTACCTTACGTACAAGAGAGGATTTCTTAGGAGTATAGTTGTGTATTTAAAGAACCTTAGTCCCTACCATAGATAGTTCTCTCCTTATAGTAAATCTTAGAATACAATTAGAGTTAATCTATTAGGCAACCACTCTACTAGTTATTATTACATTATTAATTTATTCTTACCTATATACCCAGCCCAATAATAGAACCCACCGTAGTTCCTACTACAAGGTTCCATTATATATTCACTACCAAGGTTACAGTACTAAATAAGATTAAATAATATGCCACCCAGAGCACTAGTCACAACGGCATTAACAGCAGCTATAACCTTAGGGCCAGGTAATACCAGTATAGACAATAGGGATTCTTAAGTAGTTATACAAGGTTAGTTATAGGAAATAGTTAATTACTTACAAGACAATAATAGGATACTTAAAGAACGCATTAATAGAATTAGAGTAGCAAAAATTAAGTTACCTTCAATTAAACAGTTCTTAGGAGAAAGGTTAAAGCTTAAGGGATTTCTTACACAAATACACTTTAAGATTGTACAGGAAGGAGTAAAGTTAGCAACATTATTAGATTAAATAGCCTATATAGAATTATTCCTAATAGGGAGGGCACTTAAGTGGTTTAAACCGTATCTTACGGAAATATAGGCTAATAGCATAACAACTACTAACCAGGACGTGCGGTATATATTTACCAGTTAGAACAGGTTTGCAGAATAACTAACGCAGATATTTAGAGACCCAGAGGCTACAACCACAGCGGAATAAAAGCTTCAGAACTTAGTACAACATACTTTAGCAATTAAGTATATAACACAGTTTTAAACACTAGCCATATAGGTTAAGTGGAATAATAGGGCACTTATAGCATAGTACAAACAGGGACTTAAGGCTAAAGTCTAGAACATAATTATCCTAATAGAAGATACGGACACTCTAAAAGAGTTAATAAATCAGTTAATAAAGATCAATAATAGGATCTATTAAAGGAAACAAGCCAAGAGAGGGTAAAACAAAGTTCCACAGTTATATAAGGCGCAGAGTACGCAATAATAGACATAGAGTTAAAAACTATAGAATAGCGTAGAGCCAATAGACCTAAGCGGTACCAAAGAAACCTAAAGGTAGAAAAAGAAACCATAGAAACCCAGGGGTTAAAGATTAGGTAATTAAAGAACCCAAAAGCAGAGGCTAAACCAGGGATCTCAGCAGCAGAAAACGTTTAGGCGGACTCTATAGCAAGAAAAATGGTTTAAAGATAGGGCTTATATAAATTATAAAAAACAAGGTCATTTCGCTAGAGACTATAGAGGTAGTTAAAGTAACCATATAGTAAAGAAAACCAGACCAGCAGACGGCACGTATATACAAAGGGACAATAGTGCACTATAAGGAACAAAAGAATGTTTAATTAATAGTTTTACGTATTATTATAACAACGCATACCAAATTTATAAGGACGCTAAGTACGGCGTAAGCTATTAGCTATAGGAGCTATTATTATCTAAGTTTAAAGGAACTAACAAGCCAGCTTATAGATTAGATATTAAGGACAATAAGTTTAACACAGGCAAAGCATTTATTAACAATAAGGCAATAAAGGCAGCTTACTAGAAGCATATAGACCTTAGAGAAATTAAAATAGAAGCAAAAACTAAGACCATTATAAAATAGGGTTTAGTAACGGATATTATAACACTATTAGATACAATTTCCATCGCTTTATAAAAAAATAGGAGTAATGTTTAAAAGAAACTAAGTAAGCAGACAACTACTAGTACTAGCTTATTACTTAATAAAGGCAAAAGGCCACAGGCTTAAGATTCTTAAGAAGAGATAAAAGAAGCTTAAGATTCTTAAAGTAAGATAAAACACACCCAAGGACCCATAATAGACGAAAACCAGTAGAGAAGGGCAGTAATTTAGTTTAGTAATAAACAAATAAATATAAGACGCAAGTTTATAAACTATAAGTTTAGAGAACAAATAAAAATATTAACAATTCTAGGTAAATATAGTGTTTAGCCTAAAGATTAAATGGTTAATACCAGAATTAAAAAGTAAAACAACTATAAAGATCTAGCTACAAGACGCAAAAAACAAAAAACTATAGATAAGTTTAAAACACAAATCATTATATAGTAAGAGCAAAAGCTAGATAAGAGGTTAGCTATACTAGGTTATATAAGGGACAGAGTACCTATATAAAGAGTTACTAATAGGCTAAGTGTAGGGACACCTAGGGCAAAATAGTTAGATAAACTAAAACAAAAAGAGGATCTAAATATCCTAACTAGGTTTAAAAAAAGACATACTAAAGGATATTATAATATAGCAATAATAAGGTACTTTCTAATAGATAGACTATACACACTAAACCAGTTGTACGGAAAGTAGTATAGGCAACGACATAATAATAAATAGGTAGATTTTTATATATAGCTAGATAAAAAAGTTGTCTAAGACTAACCTATTACGGAGAAACACATAAGTCATATTAAAGAAGCATTAATTATAATATTAAGGAACCTAAAAAAGGGATCTAGGGACTAGAAAAGTAAGCAACAAATCTTAATACCTATAATAGAGATATTAGTAGTCAGGTTAACTAGGTATAAATTTAAACTTAAGGATAAAAACAAACCAAGAGTTAACCCAAAACATATAGTATATTATACACTATCATAGATAGCTTATGTGGATAATATATATAACATATATAGGGCATCTAAAGACAAGAACCGGAAATACCTAGTAAGGATATATTAGGCACTAAAGGAAAAGAGGTTTAAGAACGCCAAGTATATATATAGGTGGCACCCAGTAGAAGTACAAGGTTAAGGGGACTTAATACTTTAACTAAAAAGATTCCTTACAGAAGAATACCTAAACAAATAACAGTGGTAGAAGTACCTAAAGAATACTTATCTATAGTATATAGAGGAAAAGAAACAAACTAAGTATTAGCTAAGGTTAAACTAAGTACAAATAGGATCTAGCAGCCAATAGTTAAGAAAAGGGGAGGCGTATAAAACTAGAGGAAACTAGTGTTAAAGCCTTAAACCCTTAAAGGAATTTAAGGATAATACCTAAATTTACGAGTTAAATAGCAAGATCAGTAGTTTAAAGCGTTAGTAGATAGTAGAGTAACTAGAAACCACATATTACCAAAGGCAATAGAAAGGATAGGGTTACTATATAGATAAAAGGAACATCTATATCTACTTATAATAATTTTAGGAGATTAGATAGCCTATAGAGGAAGCATTATTAATCTTAAAATAGGACCTATTTAGATAACTATTAAGGGGAAACCAGTTAGAATATCTTTTAATATCCTACTATTAGGACAGAATAAGGCGATACTAGGAATGCCTTAGTTATAGAAATATAATCCAAAGATTAATTAGGTTATAGGTTAGGTTAATATTAAGAATACTTAATAGTGCAAAGTGCGATAGCAAACCAAGTTAGTATAGTACTAAGTCAGAGCAATATATAAAGAGACTAAGCGAGGCTTAAGTTATATACCAAAGAAATACCACAAGTATAGTAAAAAGTTATAGTCACTAGAAAGTAAAAAGCTATTAAAATATACAGCATAGGACCATAAGATAGAATTAGAAGAAGAAATAAGTCTAAGGTTCTTTCCAATCTATAAGCTTACTAAAACGGAGTCAGTAGCGCTTAAGGAGTTTATCTAGGAGAACTTATATAAGGGATATATTAAACTATTATAGTTATTAGCAGGATATCCAGTACTATTTATCCTAAAGAAAAACGGAAAACTCAGAATATATATAGACTATAGACAGTTAAACAGCATTACCAGAAAGGATAGATATCCTTTACCCTTAATTAGCAAAATCTAAGATAGAATAGGCAACGTAAAGATCTTTATAAAGATAGATCTAAAGTAGGTATACCATCAGATTAGAATTAAGAAAGGTAATAAATAAAAGGCAGCCTTTAGGTTAAAGGAAGAACTATATAAGCCATTAGTTATATAATTCAGATTTATAAACGCACTAGTAACATTCCAGAAGCAAATTAATAGTATATTAGAAGAACACCTAGATAAGTTTATTATAGCATACCTTAACAACATTATTATCTACTTAGAGAGTAAGGAAGAACATAAAAAACACATTAAATAGATCTTAAAGAGACTACAAAAAAAACAGATGCCAGTAGTAATTAAGAAATACAAGTTCTTTACTAGAAAGACCAATTTTATTAAATTTATTATTAAACTAGGCTAACTCAGTATAGATCTAAAAAAGATTAAGGCTATAGTAAATTAGCAGGAACTAGAGAATATTATATAGTTAAAATCATTTCTAGGGTTTTATAATTATTATAGAAGGTTTATAGCGCAATAGTTAAAGGACATTAAGCTACTTACGCGGTTAATAAAGAAACAAGAACCATAGGTATAGGGAAAGGAGCAATAAGAACTATTTAAAAAGGTTAAAGAGTTATTTACCTAGGAGCTAGTTCTTAAGATCTATTAACTAGGTCTAAAGACGGTTATAAAAACAAATATATTAGACTTTACACTAGGGGCATACTTTATATAGAAATATTAAGATAAATGGCACCTAGTAGCATACTATAGTTAAAAGATAACACTACCAGAGTTAAACTATGACATCTACAACAAGGAGTTATTAGGTATAGTTATAGCACTTAAGAAATAGAGAGCATTCTTATAAAGTATAGAGAAACTATTTATAGTTAAGACAAACTATAAAAACCTTATAGAATTCCTAACAACAAAGGAACTTAACCAAAGATAGGTTAGATAGGCGGAAATGCTTATAGAATACTATTTTAAAATTCAGTATACTAAGGGTACAGATAATGCACAAGTAGACGCGCTAAGTAGAAAGGCTAAACTACAAAATAATAAAAAGCTATTAGGAGCTTTATTACAAAAGGATTAAAACAGATTAATTAGGTATAACTATCTAAAGATTATAGCAACTAAGGAAAGTCAGGTCCATAAGTTACTAGAAAGTAATTAGACACAAAAGATCTAAAAAGCACAGGCAGAGGATCTAGACTTAAAGTAATATAAAAATAGAGAAGTAACGTATATACCTAAGTCTATTACAGAAGAATTTATAAAAAAATTCCACAAGGGAATAATATAAGAACACAACGGAGCTATAGGCTTAGTATTAAGACTTTAAGAGGAGTATATTATTTAAGAAATCTAGGGACTAGTAAGATAAGTTATAAGGAAATATCCAAATTGCTAAAGAAATAAACCAACAAGGCATAAGCTATATGGAGGGCTATAACCTATTAAAGTACCAGGAAGACCATAGGAAGTTATATTATAGGACTTTATTATTAAGTTACCAAAGTTAAGAGATCCTATTACAGGATAAGATTATAACGCAATTTTAGTAATAGTGGATAAGCTAATAAAGTAGGGATACTTTATAGTATACACTAAAGAGATATTAGCAGAAGATATTGCTAGGATCTATATAAAAGAAGTATTTATAAGACATAGAGTACTAGACAATATTATATTAGACAAAGATCTAAGATTTATAATAGTATTTTAGGAAGTATTTCTAGTAGAATAAGGGGTTTATATAGTAATATCTACAGCATATTATCCGCAGACGGATAAATAAACGGAAAGACTAAACTAGACACTAGAGTAGTATCTAAGGCATTATATTAATCACGCACAGAATAATTAGGTATTATTATTACTAGTTATATAGTTTACATACAACACAACACCATAAAAAGGAATAGGGATATTACTATTTAAGGCAAACTACGGATATAAGCTAAGAACATCATTATCGCCATATTAAGTAAAAAAGACAAGTAGCATAGCTAAACAAAGAATAGAGATATTAGTAAATCTTCATAAAGACCTTAAAGAAACAGCTAAACTAGTACAAAAACAAATAAAAAAGTACTACAATACTAAGAGATCTAAGGGACCAGATCTTAAGGAGGGAGATAAAGTATAGCTACTATACAAAAATTTTAAGAGTTAACAACCAAGTAAGAAGTTAGACTATATTAGACTAGGACCTTTCAAAGTTAAGTAAAGAATTTTATTAGTTATATATAAGTTAAACCTACCAGCTAAAATAAAAATCTACCCTATACAACATATTATAATGCTAGAGCCAGTATACAGGAATATTAAGCTACTAGTCTATAAGGTAGATATATATAGAGGATAAGAGGAAGATAAATAGTAAGTTTTAAAAATTATCAGTTATAAGGATATAGATAATAAAACATAGTATAAAGTAAAGTAGATAGGCTATAATAAGACTACCTAAAAACCACTAAGCAACCTAGAGAACGCTATAGGAAAGGTAAAGAAGTATTAAAAAAAAGTAGGTTAGGGAGCATTAAAAAAAAATCGCCAAAGAATAAGTCACCTAAGGGGGACCCAAGAGGAGCAATTACTAAGCTACTTAGAGTTATTTCCCTTATAGAAGGAGAGCTAGTTCTTTTATTACCTAACTTATTAAGACCCTATTAAACAAGTTTCCACTCCTTAGAATAAACCTTCTTACGCACTTTCTTAAGACAAAGAAGACGGGCGGAGGCCGATAGACAGGCTTTAAGGGCACGCTATTAAGCAGCTATAGCCTCCTACTCTACTTTCTATAAGCAGCAAAGTTTATCTAAGGCGCTTAAGAGCTCACTGTTAAGCTTTATAGTGGTAGATTAAATACAAGACCCTATAATAAGTTACTTAGGGAACTTAAAGACTATTAAGAGTTATAGGACGTATATACTTAGCGTTAGAGACCAAGCGAACGTCATAGGACAATTAAATATTTAACTTAGTACACTCTAAACAGAAAGAGGGTTGCCAAGACATAGGACTTGCTAGCGCAACGCAAACTAACCCCTCTTTCACACAACAAGAATACGGAGACGGCATGACTTTACTAAGCAACAGTATAGCGGCCACAGTACGGGCACGTCGTTAGAACGAAGAAGAAGAAGAAGCTTTAGGTATAATAAGCAAGGATATTAACCAGACTAATTAAACAGACATCACACCTCTAGTAGACAACTTAGAGATATTAGGAATCTTTAAAAACGAAAATAAAGAGAAGGGAGATAGTATTACAGACGCTTTAAGTACGATGTTATAACTATTTAGAGAAGAGTTGCAGGAAGCTAGTTAGTTAATACAGGCACGATCCAAGATAGATCTGGTAGAGCTATATAACGAGGAATAGTAACCAAAGTCATATAGTGTGCTCTGTAAGGTCTATAAGGTCTATAAGGTCTATTATATACCTTATATACCTTACGTACCTCACGTATAAAAGAGGATTTCTTAGGAGTACGGTTATATATTTAAAGGACCTCAGTCCCTACCGTAGATAGTTCTCTCCTTATAGTAAATCTTAGAATACAATTAGAGTTAATCTATTAGGCAACTACTCCACCAGTTATTATTACATTGTTAATTTGTTCTTACCTACATACCCAGCCTAATAATAGAACCCACCATAGTTCCTACTACAAGGTTCCGTTACACTACGTCCTAGCTAGGCCTTGCTAATTAATTGCCGTGTACTTTATGTTCCATATCTTAACCATCCCCTGTATGCTATCTCTTGTTAACTATTACTATATACACCATACCTCCCCCCCCCTAAGGCCTATTAAAGGCGTAAGGGGGATTCATCCGTTCTACCATCCTAATACTAAAAGACGAAAGCGGGATGTGTATGTACCTGGGTATCTTTTATGCCTAGGCCCTAGTCACTAGGCCCTCTCTAAAGGCACCACTCCATTAAGAGGAGACAAGGAAAACCATATAGGGTTATCCGGCTGACGGTTTTAGTAGTATTATAGCAGTATAGCGAGTGACCGCATGCTCCGCGGGCGATCGCCCTAGGGGTTAGGAGGGGCCGTATATTTGCTTATTCGTTTGCTCGTTCGCGTTTGCTTATTTATCAATATAAGGTCGTCAATGCTTTTAACTGGGGGTCAGGGGATGTTATTAAATACTATATATCCATGTTGGATTGTACAGGTGCCCTAGATAGGAAAATAGTGTAGTAGTCGTCATACTATAGAGGGCCAACAGTAGTGGTTTTTAAGATCTCACCATCCAAAAATTTTTTACCACCGCCCTTAACGCCCACAACCACCACCAGGTCCTGTCCGCACGCTATACAACGTCTCTACATTGGCTCTGGATCTGAACTTCAAAGACTAGGTTCGTAGCCGTCACTATATATAGGTGCAGAGTCCGATTTCGACGGCTATTAATTATATATATTATAGTATAATAATATAGAATATAATATATAAACAGCTCTATAAACTATACTATATAGTATAATTAATAATAATTCATTGCTTAACGTCCGATTCGGATCCCTATTGGGCCCACGCGGACTACTCCTTATTTATATATAGGGAGAAAACTTAACTTAAAAAAGACCTAACTTGAGAAAACCCTGTAATCCATCTCCCTACCTTTTAGGACTCGCCTATAAGGCGTCTATAAGGCGTCTATAAGTTACCTATAGTGCTCCTACTACCTTACTTTTTAACCTCCTTAGGAACTACTGCTGCTGTAACAAGCCTACAGACGCGCTAGTATCGCATACTTTACTCTACTACTATAGAGTTATTAGGGGGCGCCCGTTGCCCGCCCTTTTGCCCTTTATTATTATTTCCTTTGCAACCCAGAACTGGTTTAGTACATTTTAGCTAATAAGCCACTAGGTAACCGCCTTAAGGCCTTTTTATATTAAGAGTAGTATCTTATAGTTCTCTGTGCTAGCTACTAAGAGTATTACTTCTTAGTTAGTGCATAAGGGGTATAACAGTATTATATATTTTGGTGTCTGTCTTAGCCAGCTATATTTACATTTTAGGCTACCTACTAGGATACCTACCCAGTAGAGCTAGTCTTTTAGTCCTATTATTCCTGTTCTTAAAAGTGTTGCCATTATATTTTCTACCTTTGTTAGGCCTTCTTGGAGCCCTAGAGTGTTTACCCCCTATAGCATTAACCATGCTATAGCTTGGGTTCCTCTTGCCCTAATTAGCCTCTATACCTTTAACTCCTATACACCTCTCTAGCGTTGGTCTAGCCAGTATTATATTACGGTAGATGGTTTCCCGGCATTCTTTTATGCTCTACTTTAGCTCCTTTCTCTCTCTTACTGTTGTCCTAGCTGGCCTCTTATACGTCTCCCTTCCTCCTCTATATAGGCCTGGGCCCTAAAGTAGCACTATTCTTCTTCTGCTTTCTTTACCTATTTCTCTAATATATCTTCCCTACTTTGGGGTTATTAGTTTGTTCTCCTATAAGGCGCCCTAGGGTCCCTCTATAGTTTATTTAGGCGTGTCTTAATATACTTTATAATATTAAAGTTGCGTTCCTTTTGCGCCCTTTGCATTATAGCGGCTTCAATATATAGTTATAGGGGGGGAATATTAGCTTCCTTCTTAAGCAGTACTATAGCCGTTCGCTTATATCCGCCTATTATACTCTAGAGGCAGGCTATTTAGACCTTTTAGAGTGGTTTAAGGAGTAATTTAGGGGGGCCCTTCTTAGATTCTCTAATAGCCCAGATACTAGACCTATATATTATGGTTGGCCGGACAACTGCTATATATAGTAGGCGTAACCTCTAGAAGTATAGACCCTATATAGAGTTGACAATCCTAGATAATGCAATATACTATATTTAGCCCTTATAGGCCGCTTGCGCCATATATGCGCTCTACTAGAGCTTACTATCCACCTATACTCCTAATACTCTTAGGCCCTAAACTAGTTAACCCCTAAAGCCTTAAATATAAATTATATGCTAGAGATCTGCAGATTAGTTACGTTTTCTTATAAAATAGATTAGCTAGTATTTCTTTGGTAAGAATTAGACTCTATATTATCTTGCCTATTCTATATAGGTGTTATATACTTTTTCTAGTGTTCTACAATTCTCTGCAGCTGTTGGCCCGTATGTAATTAGGTTTGTATTATTAATAAAGCCTATCCCCTAGGTTGCCCCTTCCTTAAAGGAGTTAAGCAGGTTGCTTATAAAGAAAAGAAAAAGTATAGGCAAGAGGGGTAATCCTTGTGATATTCCTATTACAACTATAATAGGGGGGCTTTGGTATCCGCTAAAGACTAGTAATATTTCTTTTTAACCTATAAACCCTTAAATAAATTATATAATCTATTCTAGGAAGCCTTTTGCCCTAAGGATATATAGGAGACGCTTATAGGGTATATTATTATAGGCGCCACTAATATTTAGGCTAAGTATTAATACTATAAAGTCCCTTCGCATTGCCCATACAGATTTAATGGTGGTAGTAAGTAGTATAAGTGCTAATAGTATTAAGCGGTTCTTTCTTGCCCCTATTTGGCTTTGTAGTAGTAGGGCGTGTTTCTTAGCCATGTCTGCTATGTGGTCCGCTATTACCCTTTCTAAGATCTTACTTAGGGTATTCTCTAAGGCAATAGGGCGGTAGCTCCCTAGGAATAAGTAGTCTGCTTTACCTTCTTTGCGTAGGATAAACGTTGTTATAGCTCTTCTAAGTCTTAGGTAGTAGCCTATTACAAAGCATACTCTAGCTACATCCGCAAGCTAAGGTGCTATTAGTGGTCCGCATATCTTTAGGGCTTTATTTAGGATCCCATCTAGTCCTAGTACTATATTGTTTAAAAGGCGGCTAATGGTTTTAACCATTTCTTCGGTTATTATGTTGCTATTAACCCTTAGGCGAGTCACTAGTGCTTTACCTATAATATCGCTGAGGTCTGCTAAAGCTGGTTAAGGGAAAAATCTTTCTATAAGGATCTTTGCCTTCTTATTATTATTGCTTGTGGCTAGTAATTCACCCAGTCTTTATAGGGGCGGAAGGTGTGGGTCTTTTACTAGATATCCCGCCTTTCTCTTTACCTATTTTGCCATCCTCCAAAGACCTTTATTGTGGGGGAGGCTCGGGTTAGTAGTATGTTTATTTATAAACCGTCTCCAGCTATTCCTTACTTCTTTTTTTAGGGTATTCTTTAGCTGGTTTCTTATGTCTTTATATTATCTCTCATCTTTAGGATTATGGCTGTTTGTGTATTTTCTTCTTACTCGTCATTGGCTGGCGACAAGAATTGCGCATTGTGCGGACCATACGTATCGCGCGTAGGGGCCCAGTTTTAAAACCGGGCAGTGCTCTTCTAGCCCATTTTTAATTGCTGCCTAGATCCTTTCTAGTCTTTGGTTAATTTCCTTAGGGGTAGCTAATAAGCCTTGCTCGTTTGGTATTGGGTGGATTTCTTCTAGGTCTTAAAGTTGTTGTTTAACTATGTTAAGGAAGCTATCTGTCTTAAGCTTTCTTATTACATATCTTTTGCTATTTAGTTGCGCCTTAATATCCAGATCTAGCTATATCTGGATAGGGCAGGTAGTTATATATTAACTATAATACAGTAGAGTTTGATATGCCTGCTTATCCAGGCCTCTACCCCAGTTTTCCAGTGGCTTATTCCTACCCTTAGGCGTCACCACCTTCTACGGTTAAGGCCGGGCCAAAACCTCTCCCGCCTAAGTAACTCCTGTTTGCTCCTTAAGCATATCTCACCGGCGTACCGCCCTAGAGGCGAACGGTCCCGTCT
>Ga0307507_10004420_pt1 | contig 25005 bp, 5 predicted proteins | sample 7_EM_MG_FD_207223 | JGI IMG/M metagenome (GOLD analysis project Ga0307507, IMG submission 207223) | Populus trichocarpa ectomycorrhiza microbial communities from riparian zone in the Pacific Northwest, United States - 7_EM | ecosystem: Host-associated > Plants > Roots > Unclassified | place...
CCAAGCTAGTAAGCTATGTTGTTCCTCTTATTCTTATATGCAAAACTATAGAAAACAAAAATCTATCTTTTAGAGCGCTTTTTCTACTCTAGGAACGGCAGAATACGGCAGAAATAGATAAAAGAGCTAGGATTTCCTTAGTGCGATTTTCTTGGTATAAACTGGACCATAGTAAGCAAAATACCAGAATAAAAAACACTAATAGCGCTAGAGCTCCCCTAGCACTTTAAAAACGGGCCAGAGTATCCACTTAGCTATTAGTATATGTTAAGCTGCCTAGAAAGGATTCATGTATATAGAACTATAGCGCCATAGCCTAGAGGCTGCATGCGCAGTATTGTACATAGTATAATACAACGGATATAAAAAAAAAATTAAGGCTAGAAAAATTAATAGTATTATTTTAGATAATTTAATATAATATAGTAATGGTTCTCTTCTATCTACCTACTACTTACTAACTTACCTACCTACCTATCTACCTACCTGCCTATATTAGTGTCTAATTTAATTTAGGAGAGGGGTCGGCCCGATTAAAGGCTCTAATTTATTTAAATCGTTCTCTATAGCCGTTTGCTAGCTATATATTTAAATAGTAGTTGTTTAGAGTGCTTTCCTAGGAGGCCTTAATTTAATTTGGTTACGGGCTAATATTAAAGCTTTGGTTTAATTCGATTGATTAATTAATTAAATTGTTCGTAGTATTCGCTGGCTGGTTATTTAAACGGTTATCGTCTAGTTCTGGTAACAGTCGTCTGGGTTTAGGGCAGTTGCAGTACTAGGACAAAAGTCTCCGCGTTTAAGCGATTTTGCACCAAAACTTACCGTATTTACAGCACAACTAACGTAGGTGATAGGGTTATGACGGTTGGTATAGTTACGACGGTTCCTAACAAATTTCGTCTATGCGCATGTTTGTTGTTCCAAACCGTTATAACTATGCCGACCGTCATAACCCTATTACCTACGTTACTACTACTTTAAATTATAAATTTATTCTAAAAAAATTAATAATTAAAAATAAGTAGTATTCTAAAAATCTACTTATTTGGATTTTTATTTAATAAAGAATTAGGTTAGATAAATATACTTTAAAGTTAAGTATTATAAAATTTAAGCGAATTTATATGTAAAATGCTCTTTTTTTGCTCTTCTCCGACTTTATAGTATATTTATCTAAACTAATTCTTTATTAAATAAAAATCTAAATAAGTAGATTTTTAAAAATACTACTTATTTTTAATTATCAATTTTTTAGAATAAATTTATAATTTAGAGTAGTAGTAATTATGCTGCGAATAGGGTGAGTTTTGGTGTAAAATCGCTTAGACGCGGAGACTTTTGTCCACAGACTGTAGTTCTGGCAACGGTCGTCTACAGTAGTGTTGACGGCTCGGCTGAGCGCCCGATAAGTCGCTGAGCCGCACGTGACACATACAACCCCCATCAACATTCGCGAATGTTAACGGCCAAGCCTGCAGCCAAGTCGTGCATATATTTAAATATCTTTACCCCTGCTAATTAAGTCGCTAATATGCGCGTACTATTAGCCTATTAGCCTAGCCATGCGCCATATATTTACCCTATATGGTAAGGTCACTTATCTAGTTGCTAAGCGGCCGGTAGGTATACTTTCTCTACCTCTTTTCCCCGGTCTACGTCTGCATATATTTAAAAAATAGGAACCCCCCCTAGGGCGCCGCTTCTCCAGCAGCATCCTATCTTAAAAATGGCATTAATTAGTCGCGTAAAGATTAACGTCGCAAATAATACTAAACTGCACACCAACGCGCAGAGTATCCTCGCCCTTACGCGTGCCAAGAGGCCTAAAAACACGTCTCTAAATTATAAGCTAAAGCAGAAGGAGTTTAAGGTAGGTAGCTAGGTGCTTTATAAAGTAGTATACTTATAGCTAACGCGTATCTTTCTAGGCCTTTTATAAGAAGAAGCAGTACTATAATAGCAATACTATTATAGAAGAAAAGCTACTCCTTTTCCTTATTAAGGAGGTTATAGGCCAGCCACTAAAAGTAAAAAGCTGTAAGGTTAGCAATAACATACCCTAGAATAAGACGCGGCTCTCCTAGCGCTTAGTTCGCGGCTATATTATAGCCCTAATAGACCTCTACTAGGCGTAAAAGGCTATAGGGATAAACAGTTACCAGTCCCTACGGGAAGATAATATTAGAAAGTACCTAAAGATTCTATAATAGAGGGATGCGCAGTAGGAAAAGAACTAGTTTATAGATAAGGGTAGAGATATACTGCTTAATAGATATATAGAGGATAAGTTTAAGAACGTCTGCCGCCAGCTATAGGCCTATAAAGACTCCTCGCCAGAATACTACCTCCGCACGCTTATAGATATCCTACTAGGCCACTATATGCTTACCTATGGCAGCAATAGGCGCTCCACTAAGATCTTAGACCTATTTACCTTTAAGTTTAAGGGTAAAGGCCCTATACGCTATATACCCCTAATATTTACTATATATACTGGTAAGTAGAACCAGGATAGCCGCCTTAAGACTATTAGGGCTCTATATAATAAGAAGCCGCTTATCTATATGCTTAGCGGGCTAGCTTTCTACCTTCTATATTATTAGGACCTTAGCGACAAGCCATTCCCAGACTTTAATAAGCGGTTAATATGGTATAATATCCACCTAATTAAAAGCAGTACTGGGGACTATAAGGTGGCCTTCTTATATAACTTATAGTGGGAGTAGGTTGCTAAGGTATTCTAGTATATTGGCGTCTTTTTATAGAAGAAAACCTATATTAGATAAAGCGCTAGCGCTAAGACGGTAGAGCTAAAAGGGGTTAGTAAGGACCAGATTAAATGCGCTAGTAGGTAGAACTAGGAGTAGATAGTTAGCTACTACTTAAACTCGTTACTACAGAAGTTTATATAGATAATAGCCGACTATACGCCACAGATAGGCTGCTTTAAGATTTATAGGGCAAGCGTTGCCCCCCTCTAATATATTACTGTTAACAATCTAGCCAGAGCTAGATATCTAGAAGGGTTGGTTCAGCCCTTAGGTTGGCCAGATTAACAACCTCGCGGCTATAGGCGCCACGAACCTCCTGTTTTACCTCTAAAAGGTTATCCTATAGGACTTAGTAGTCCTCTACAAGATATTCCTAAGTAACCCCGTATAGAACCACCCTATTTTCTAGTATAAGGCCTGTCACAGTACGTGCAGAGGGACAAGGTACGAGGTACTGTGTATCATTGACAAACGATGTCGTGTGCAGAACTATGTAGGAGGTGAGGCGGTATATATACACGTCGCTTAGGGGTTAGGTCTGTGCTCGTGTCATAACAACACCGAGTTATAACAACGCGTCAGGCCAGTGCCGTGACAGTACATCCCCCTTCCTGAGGCGAGCTCCTGTGAGCCAAGTGTTGGCAGTAAAAACACAGAAGTAAAAAAAACAGACATATATATCCTCGTCCTTTTAGTCCTTAAAGGTCTTCGTCCCTTCAGTCCTCAGACCTCCTATATATCTACTACATCCCTCTCCACTAGCACTCGTCTCGAGTGCTAAATATAACGTAGGAGTAAAACCAATGTAGAAAACAACGGAGAATTTTTTATTGTAGGTTTATCCGCAGGGCGTAGGGCGGATATTGACACTCAAAAGGCTCGAAGTTGCGGAGATCGAGGTTAAGGTATAGACTCGACAGGCTCGGGGTTACGGAGATTAAGGTTAAGGCGTAGATTCTTATTACGGTAAACTTAAAGTAGTATCTGTACAAATTCAAAGACGGAGACGGAGACGGAGGTGGTAACGGAGATCAGTAACCCATAGTCTTACACTATAATTAAGTACAAGGAACATAGCCCGCAGGGTGTCCTCCCTACAGCCAGCTTAAGAACTCAGGACATAAAGTAGAAGCATAGCTAGAAATAGACTTGGAGACGGAGACAGAGACAGAGATCGATAACCATAGTCTTTAAGATGAGGAATATAGCCCGTAGGGGGAACACCTAGCGTCCTAGTCTACCCGCAGCCAGCAGCTCCTGTTCTTCCCGCAGGCATAGAACGGCATGCTCCGCGACCAGTAGCCCACGGCCCGCTAGTGAGGCCTGCAGCCAGCTTATGAAACTCAGAACATAAAGAGAGGATATCGGCTTGTTAGAGACAGGGAGACGGAGAGGATATCGGCTTGGGAACTCGAATGGATTTAACGTGCAGAGATTTTACTGGGTTGGCATTGTTGTAGAACGGGGGTAAGAATCCCGCCCGGGGTAGGGTCGTAGCTTTAGAAACATAACTGTGGAACGGTGGAAACAAAGCCCTACTAGGGGCGTAGGAGATGACACGACATACTGTCACAGTACGTGCAGAGGGTCAACGAGGTAACTGTGACTGTGTATCATTAATAAACAATGTCGTGTGCAGAACTATGTAGGAGGTGAGGCGGTATATATACACGTCGCTTAGGGGTTAGGTCTGTGCTCGTGTCATGACAACACCGAGTCATAACAACGCGTCAGGCCAGTGCCGTGACAAAACAGAAGCAGAAACTAAGACCATTATAGAATAGGGTTTAGTAACGGATATTATAACACTATTAGATACAATTTCCATCGCTTTATAAGACGATAGGAGTAACGTTTAGAAGAAACTAAGCAAGTAGATAACTACTAGTGCTAGCTTATTACTTAATAAAGGTAAAAGGCCACAGGCTTAAGATTCTTAAGAAGAGATAAGAGAAGCTTAAGATTCTTAAGATAAGATAAGACACACCTAAAGACCCACAATAGACAAAAACTAATAGGAAAGGGTAGTAACTTAATTTAGTAATAAACAAATAAGTATAGAACGCAAGTTTAAGAACTACAAGTTTAGGGAATGAATAAAAACGTCAGCAATCCTAGGTAAATATAGTGTTTAGCCTAAAGATTAAACAGTTAATACCAGGATTAAAAAATAAGACAACTATAAAGATCTAGCTGCAAGACGCAGAAAACAAGAAACTATAGATAAGTTTAGGACAAGAATCATTATATAGCAAGAGCAAAAGCTAGATAAGAGGTTAGCTATACTAGGTTATATAAGGGACAGAGCACCTATATAAAGAGTTACTAATAGGCCAAGTGCAGGGACACCTAGGGTAAAATAGTTAGACAAATTAGAATAAGAAGAGGATTTAGATATCCCAACCAGGTTTAAAGAAAGATATACTAAAGGATATTATAATGCAGCAATAACAAGGTACTTTCTAATAGATAAACCATATATACTAAACCAGTTATACGGAAAGTGGTATAGGCAACAACACAACAATAAATAGGCAGGTTTCTATATATGGCTAGATAAAAAAGTTGTCTAAGACCAACCTATTATAGAGAAACGCATAAGTCATATTAAGGGAGCATTAATTATAATGTTAAGGAATCTAGAAGAAGGATCTAGGGACTAGAGAAGTAAGTAATAAATCTTAGTACCCATAGCAGAGATACCAGTAGTTAGGTTAACTAGATATAGGTTTAAACTTAAGGATAAAGATAAACTAAGAGTTAACCCAAAACATACAGCGTATTATACACTATTGTGGATAGCTTGTGTGGATGATATGTATAACATACATAGAGCACCAAAAGATAAGAACCGGAAGTACCTAGTAAGGATATATTAGGCACCAAAGGAAAAGCAGTTTAGAAATGCCAAGTATATATATAAATAGCACCTAGTAGAAGTATAAGGTTAAGGGGACTTAATACTTTAACCAGGAAGATTCCTTATAAAAGAATACCTAGATAGATAATAGTAGTAGAAGTACCTAGAGAACACTTATCTATGGCATATAGAGGAAAAGAAATAAACTAAGTATTAGCCTAAGTTAGACCAAGTATAGGCAGGATCTAGCAGCCAATAGTTAGGAAAAGGGGAGGCGTATAGGACTAGAGGGAACTAGTGTTAAAGCCTTAAACCCTTAAGGGAATTTAAAAACAACACCTAAATTTATAAGCTAAATAGCAAGATCAACAGTTTAAAGTATTAGTAGATAGTAGAGCAACTAGGAACTATATATCACTAAAAGTAATAGAAAGGATGGGGTTACCACATAGACAAAAAAAACACCTATATCTACTTATAACAATTTCAGGAGATTAAATAGCCTATAGAGGAGGCATTATTAATCTTAAAACAGGACCTATTTAGTTAACTATTAAAGGAAGACCAGTTAGAATGTCTTTTAATATCCTACTATTAGGACAGGACGAGGTGATACTAGGAATACCTTAATTATAGAAGTATAATCTAAAAATTAATTAGGTTATAAGTTAGATTAATATTAAAAATACTTAATAATATAAAGTGCAACAGTAAACCAAGTTAGTATAGTATTAAGTTAGAGCGATATATAAAGAGACTAAGCGAGGCTTAAGTTATATACCAAAGAGATACCACAGGTATAGTAAAAAGTTATAGTTACTAGAAAGTGAAAAGCTGTTAAAGTATATAGTATAGGACCATAAAATAAAATTGGAAGAAGAAATAAGTCTAAAGTTCTTTCTAATCTATAAGCTTACTAAAACGGAGTTAGTAGCGCTTAAGGAGTTTATCTAGAAGAACTTACGTAAGGGATATATTAGACCATTATAGTCATTAGCAGGATATTCAGTACTATTTATCCTAAAGAAAAACGGAAAACTTAGGATGTGTATAGACTACAGATAGTTAAACAGTATTACCAGGAAGGATAGGTATCCTTTACCCTTAATTAGCGAAATCTAAGATAGAATAGGCAACGTAAAAATATTTATAAAGATAGATCTAAGATGGGCGTACCATTAGATTAGGATTAAGGAAGGCAACAAATAAAAGGCAGCCTTTAGGTTAAAGGAAGGACTATATAAACCATTAGTAATATAATTTGGGCTTATAAACGCACTAGTAACGTTCTAGAAGCGAATTAATAGTGTGTTAAAAGAACACCTAAACGAGTTTGTTATGGTATATCTTAATAACATTATTATCTACTTAGAGAATAAGGAAGAATATAGAGAACACGTTAAATGGGTCTTAAAGAGACTACAGGAAAAACAGATGCTAGTAGCAATTAAGAAATGCGAGTTCTTTACAAAAAAAACCAATTTTATAGGATTTATTGTTAAACTAGGAAAGATCAGCATAGACCTAAAGAAAGTTGAAGCTATAGTAAGTTAGCACAAACTGGAGAATATTACGCAGTTAAGATTATTTCTAGGGTTTTATAACTACTACAGGAGGTTTATAGCACAGTAGTTGAAAAGCATTAAGCTATTTACAAGACTAACAAAGAAAGAGGAACTATAGGTTTAGGGTAGCGAATAGAAGGAGCTGTTCTAGGAACTTAAAGAGTTATTTACCTAAGAACTGATCCTTAAGATCTATTAACTAAAGTTAGAAATAGTTATTAAGACAAATATATTAGATTTCACACTAGGAGCATATTTGCTATAGAAGCACCAGGACGTATGGCACCCAGTAGTATACTATAGTTGGAAAATGATACCACTAGAGTTAAACTATAACATCTATAATAAGGAGTTATTAGGTATAGTTATAGTATTTAAGAAATAGAGAGCATTCTTATAAGGCACAAAGAAACCATTTATAGTTAAAACGGACTATAAGAACCTTACAGGATTTCTAATAACAAAGAAACTTAACCAAAGACAGGTTAGATAGACGGAAATGCTTATAGAATACTATTTTAAAATTTAGCATACTAAGGGTATAGACAATGCACAAGCAGACACGCTAAGCAGAAAGGCTGAACTATAAAGTAATAAAAAGCTATTAGGAGCTTTATTGCAAAAGGATTAAAATAGATTAATTAGGTATAATTACCTAAAGATTATAGCAACTAAAGAAAGTCAGATCCATAAATTACTAGAGAGTAATTAGATATAGAAGATCTAAAAAGCATAGGTAGAGGATCTAGACTTAGAGCAATATAAAAACAGAAAAGTAATATATATGCCTAAGTCTATTATAGAAGAGTTTGTTAAGGAATTCTATAAGGGAATAATACAAGGACATAATGAAACTATAGGCTTAGTGTTAAGGCTTTAAGAGGAGTACATTATTTAAGAAATCTAGGGGCTAGTAAGATAAGTTATAAAGAAATATCTAGATTGCCAAAGAAATAAACTAATAAGGTATAAGCCGTATAGAGAGCTATAACCTGTTAAAATACTAGGAAGGCTATAGAAAGTTATATCATAGGACTTTATTATTAAGTTATTAAAGTCAAGAGATCCTATTATAGGACAAGATTATAACGCGATTTTAGTAATAGTAGATAAGCTAATAAAGTAGGGATACTTTATAGCATGCACTAAAGAGATATCAGCAGAAGATGTTGCTAGAATCTATATAAAAGAAGTATTTGTAAGACATGGAGCACCAGATAAGATTATATTAGATAGAGATCTAAGATTTATAGTAGCATTTTAGAAAGTATTTCTAGTAGAATAAGGAGTTCGCGCAGTAATATCTACAGCGTATTATCCGCAGATAGACGGATAAATAGAAAAACTAAACTAGATACTAGAACAGTATCTAAGGCACTATATTAATTACGCACAGAATAATTAGGTATTGTTATTACCAGTTATATAGTTTGCATACAATACAACACTATAAGAAGGAATGGGGACATCACTATTTAAGGCGAATTATGGATATAAACTAAGAACGTCGTTATCGCTATATTAAGTAAAAAAGACGAGTAGCACAGCTAAACAAAGAATAGAGACGTTAATGAATCTTTATGCAGACCTTATAGAAACAGCTAAACTAGTATAAAAACAAATAAAAAGGTACTATAATGCTAAGAGATCTAAGGGACCAGATCTTAAGGAGGGAGATAAAGTGTGGCTACTATACAAAATTTTTAAAAGTTAACGACTAAGTAAGAAGTTAGACTATGTTAGACTAGGACCTTTTGAAATTATATAAAGAATTTTATTAGTTATATATAAGTTAAACCTACTAGCTAAAATAAAGATCTACCCTATATAATATATCGCAATGCTAGAGCTAGCATATAGGAATATTGAGCCACTAGTCTATAAGGCAGATACGTATAGAGGATAAGAGGAAGATAAATAGTAAGTTTTGAAGATTATTAGTTACAAGGACGTAGATAACGAAATATAGTATAAAGTAAAGTAGATAGGCTATAATAAGACTACCTAGGAGCCACTAAGCAACCTAAAGAACGCTATAGGAAAGGTAAAGGAGTATTAGAAGAAAGTAGGTTAGGGAGTATTAGAAAAGGATCGCCAAAGAATAAGTTACCTAAGGGGGACCCAAGAGGAGCAATTGCTGAGCTACTTAGAGTTGTTTCCCTTATAGGAGGAGAGCTAGTTCTTTTATTACCTAGCTTGTTAAGACCCTATTAAATAAGTTTTTACTCCTTAGAACAAACCTTTTTATAAACCTTTTTAAGACGGGTTAACTAAGCGAACGCAACCTACTAAAACTTAAAGAAGCGATGTTGAGCCTTAAGGGCCCAAGCGGTCTCTTCAGCAGAACAGTAGAGTTTGGCGCGTGTGGCGGCCAACTCGGACTTAAGCTTTATAGTAGTAGATTAAACATAAGACCCTATAATAAGTTACTTAGGGAACTTAAAGACTATTAAAAGTTATAGGACATGTATACTTAGTATTAGAAATAGAGCGAACATTATAGGACAATTAAATATTTGTTTTAGTGCACTCTAAGCAAAATAAGGGTTGTTAAGATAAGGGACTTGCCATTATAATATACACTAACCCCGCTTTCGCACAACAAGAACATAGAGACAACATTATTTTACCAAGTAATAGTATGGCAGCCACAGTATGAGTATAACGTTACGCTTATAAAGAAGAAGAAGCTTTAGGTATAATAAGCAAAGATATTAACTAGACTAATTAAACGGATATTATACCTCTAGTGGACAACTTGGAGATATTAGGAATCTTTAAGGACAAAGATAAAGAGGAGGGAGATAGTATTACGGACGCTTTAAGTACGATATTATAACTACTTAGAGAAGAGTTGGAGGAAGCTAATTAGTTAATATAGGCATAGTCTAGGATAGATCCAGTGGAACTATATAATAAGGGATAGTAAGCGAGTCACATAATATTATACGCAGTGTCCAAAGTGTACGCAGTGTACGCCTATGTATAATATGTATAACACGTACCTTACGTATAAGAGAGGATTTCTTAGGAGTATAGTTGTGTATTTAAAGGACCTTAGTTCCTACCATAGATAGTTCTCTTCTTGTAGTGAATCTTAGAATACAATTAGAGTTAATCTATTGGGCAACTACTCTACCAGTTATTATTATGTTGTTAATTTATTCTTACCTATATACCCAGCCTAATAATAGGACCCACCGTAGTTCCTACTACAAGGTTCCGTTACACTAGAACGCTGTATATATAATAATTAAGAGAGGTATATTCTAATGCAATTGCTTCCTTTTAGGTGGGATTCTATAGAGTTTGGTTATTACCAAATATTCTACTTAACCTCTACTATTCTCCACCACCTTATTATATTGTCAAACTACCTTTAGCGCGTGTAGATACAGCCTATAGCTTACCCCTCCGCCAGTATATTTAATGGAATTTAATAAAATTTAATAGTGATAACGCTCTGCCTCTTACTATTAAATTACTTAAAAATAGACTTTTGCTAACTTCTTATATCTAATAGTACTTAAACTTTAGAACCCTATTAAACTCTACTAAACCTGCTGGGTTAAGCCTACCAATAAAGATACGTATAATCTCTTCTAGGACTTCCTTATAAATAAGGACTTTGAGACGCTAAAGAAGTTTAAGCGGCTTCTTAAGCCTTTTAAGACTCTTACTAATAAACTATAAGGCAATATAAACGCCAGAGGCTTTAAGGGCTCTTATAGCGCAGTTTAGGAGGTTCTTTAAAGTATGAACTATATATTTAAGGTCCTGCAACAAGCTAATAATAAAATTAAGGCGTCACCAGCGGAGTACTTAGAGTACTATAAAGTAGGAGTTTATTGCGTATACACAAAGCTTATTAAATATTTCAGCCTTACTAACTAAACACCTATCTACTAAGCAGTAATTGTCCTCTACCTAGCCTATAAGTTTGACTACTTTAAATAGGAGTGGGCTAGTAAGGCTATATAACAATTATAATGCAAGAAAGACGTCACTGCGTTATATAAGCAGTATAAGGAGAAGTATGCGCAGTTAGAGGATAAGGAGGATGATAAGCCGGTTACTCCTAAGCGGCTTATGTATAAGAAGCATTGTAATTTGGATTCGTCTTTATCAGGTAAAGAAGGCTTTAACTTTTATAGTATGCTTACTAGTAAATATAGAGCTCGCAAGCGTTAAAGGCTTAAATCTAAACTCGAGCGTTTTACTAAAGATACCCCTACTAAAGCTAAATAATATATTGTTAACCCGCTGGCTTATTAGTAAGGTATTAAGCACATCTATCTAATCCTTTATTGCATAGCAATGGACCTCTTTTCTATACTGGTAATGAGCTCTAAGTGCAAGCGTGAGTTTAGCTCTGCTAATAACGTAATTACTAATAACCGGAACCGCCTGGCTAATAAGATAATTAAGGCGCTAGAGCTTTAGAAGAGCTGGTTAAATAAAGGGCATATAGGAAAGAATAAGGATAAATAAGAAGTATAGGGAGGACTTATTTTTAGAGTGTACATTTACTACATAAGGCGAAGCTTTGCTAAAAAAATGACTAGTACTTAAATTCTCTATCACGGACTACCCAATTGGGTAATTCCTGGCAATTAATCGCAATTATTTTAATCAATCAGCTAATTCTCATTAGTCGATTAATTGCAACCAGGATTTTGGCCAATCAATCGCAACCTAGGGTCCCTGCCTGTAATTGATTGCCTGTCGAACACACTATTCTCTTGTGTATCCTACAACACTAAGAGTTCAGAATTCTCTATAGCATTGCGCCCATCTTGTATATAAAGTACGCCTCCCGTTTAAAGTGACTGCTGAGCATCCTTTTACATATCCTTACGCTTCTGCACTGCAGCAGTAGTGTGTAATAAGTCTCTATGTGCAGCCTTAGCTGCAACCGTAATTGCTAGGCTACTATGTATAAACTTCTTGTGCAGAATATACCACGTATCCTTGTCCTCCTCCTGATCTAGTAGATTAGCTAGTACTATAAGCGTATGCGCACAAGCTGGTGTCTCTAGAAGGTGATTTTCTATAGAACCTATATCTATAGGCGTTATTGCCTATGGTAATGGCTTTTAAATTTGGTTAAGTATAATAGTGGAATTGAAAGGAATTAGCCCTGATTTTGCCTAGGCGCTTAGGACTATACTTCTTTTAAATATATTAAGGCAAACTTTATATAGAGCTTGTAGAAACTCTATTTTATTAAAATTTATATAGCCATTTTAAAAGGCCCTAGCTATAGCTTGCCTGTACTAGTGCTTATATAGCTGGAAAACTATAATATTAAGAGGTGTAAGAGGCCAGTCTAACTGGAACGTATAATTATTTAATTAACAGTGTAGAATAAGAGTCTTAGGTAAGTAGAAGGTAAGTCAAAGGTAGAACAAGCTTTATGTATTAAAGGATAAATTGTAAGGCTATTGCCTAGGTGTATAGTAGGGAGTAGGCAAGCCGAGCATGAGTTATAAAGAGAGTTGATGGAAGAGGACGATATAGTAATGAGGGTAGGTATGGCAATACCCTAGTACTAAGACAAACTGATGAGGAGGGAAGGGCTGTAAGCCTAAGGGAGCTTATAAGGAGGTGCTAAGGGCTAGCCGAAGGCTAGCCTTGGCAGCCGCCAAAAGATCCCTTATATTGCCCCCCCCTTTATTAGGGCTGGCCCCCAGCCTATATACCCAAATAAATTGATTTCTATGTATAAAAAGGTAAGTAGTGCTAAAGCCTTGCTTGTATAGGGAAATAGGGAGAAAGACTAGCTAAGCAGCCTTAATAAAAACCTCAACCTATAGCTAAAACCTAGTGGGAAAAAAGGCCTATTTAGGAAGGAAAAGAGCGTCTGCTGGTGGGATAAGACTTGATTATATACAATTAGTCTTAAGATAATCGCCTGCGATTAGGTCTTGGCAGCCTTTTAGCTAATAACTAAAGAGTCTCTAGGTTGAAGCTGTAGCTCCTAATTGCCTTCCCCTGGTTGCATAATTAGTTTTTATAAGGAAGTAATGGCTAAATAGCATATACGCGTATTTCCTTCCTTCTAAATTATACTATTATTACAGAGTTATATCGGTAAAGTTTAAGCCGTAGCTTAAGAAGAGATTATGTAGGATTTTTGAGCCGCCGCCATTCTTAGGCAAACTGTTTTATAGCTCTTAAAGTAACTAAGCAGCCTTAATAAAAACCTTAACCTATAACTAAAACCTAGTGGGAAAAAAGGTCTTTTAGGAAGGAAAAGAATGTCCGCTAGTGGTAAGATTTAATCACATTTTAATTAATCTTAAAGCTGTAGCTTTTTTAATCTAGCCGTAGCTTTAGATTAAAGCCGTAGCGTAAGGATAAGCCGTTGCCAATTCTTAGGCAAACTATAGCTCTTAAGGTAAGCCGCAGCTTATGAGATTACGTAGGATCTCTAAGCCGAAGCTCTTAAGCGAGCTGTAGCTCTAAGGCGAGCCGTAGCTTTAAGGTGAGCTGTAGCTCTATAAGAGACAATCGCCTATAATTAAGTCTTGGCAGCCCTTAGGCTGACAGCCAGAAACTTTCTGGGTTAGGCCGTAGCCCTTAAATAAGCTGTAGCTCTTAATCTAAGCTAAAGCTTTAGATATAAACTGTAGCTTAATAAGAGGTCGTGTGTGAGTATAGAGCTATAGCTCTAAGATACCATTTAATCGCATATAATTAATCTTAAAGCTTTAGCTTTAAAAGAGATAACCACATATAGTTAAGTCTCGGCAGCTCTATAGCTAACAGCTAAAAAGTCTCTAGGTTAGGCCCTAGCCCTTAAGCAATCGCGAACAATTTAAGAGCTATAGCTTTTAAAGTAAGCTGTAGCTTACAAGATTATATAGGATCTCTAAGCCGAAGCTTGAGGTAAGCCGTAGCTCCAAGAGATAATTGCCTATAATTAAGTCTTGGCAGCCCTTTAGCTAACAGCCAGATAGCCTTTGGGTTAGAGCCGTAGCTCTAGGATTGTATTTAATCTAGAAGTAAGGGTAGTAGCTATAGCTTTAAAAGCTAGCCGTTAGTTCTTTAGATAGCTATTAAATAGTAGTCGGATAGCCTCTAGGGTAGCTATATCTCTTTAAGGACGTTTAACCTTCTAAGCTCTGTTAGTGGCACTGCCCTGTATAAGTAAACTATAGTTGGCCTATAGAGTATTGCAAGCTAATTGTATATAATCCCCCTTGACTCTTGCTAGAAAGCCTTTAGATAGCAATTGAATTACCTTTAGGTCGCCGTTAGGGCAGAGCTGCACCACGGCACTACTAATTGTATATGGGTATACTAATCGCCTTAGGAGATAATCGCGTATAATCTATATAGCCCCTAACCTTTGGCTAGGTAGCTACTGTCTTCTTTCCTTCTCTTAATCTATATCTACCACTGTAAGCGGATGCAATCTGCCAGTGTCTACTAGTATAGCTGCTCTATAGTATACGCGATCGTCCTAGGTAAGGTAGAGGACCTAATCTATATTCTAATACTGTTATGCGGATGCAATCTACTAGGCGTCTGCTGGTGTACCTGCTCTTGCAGTATACATGGTTGTCCTAGGTAAAAATGGAGGATTGTGAAACTGCTTAAGAGCGGAGCCCTTGGCTTGCTGCTAGCTACTATCTACAAGGGTATAGGATCGGTTTAAATGTAAGGCTATTGCTTAGGTGTATAGTAAGGAGTAGGTAAGCTAAGTATAAGTTATAAGGAGAGTCGATAGAAGAGGACAATATGGTAATAAGGGTAGGTATGGCAATACCTTAGTACTAAGACGAACTGATGAGGAGGGAAGGGCTGTAAGCCTAAGGGAGCTCATAAGGAGGTGCTAAGGGCTAGCTAAAGGCTAGCCTTAGCAGCCGCCAAAAGATCCCTTATATAAATGCTTTCTAAACTCTTCTATTTAAAGACTAATCGCTAGTTCTTCTCTAGAGGAGAACCAGCTCCCTATATAATCCTTCTAAGACACTAGTAAAACCCTTTACCCCTTATCTATCTGACTATGTCTCCTCTGGGATATTAGTAGGATATTAGTGAAACCTTTATCTGTTTTATCTAATATATACCTTTTAGGAGCGCCTATTACAATTGCCTCCCCTTTAAGAGTCTTAGTCCTCTAAGACTTTACCTCTTAATAAACTCTTATAGAGTTCCGACTAAAACCACTAGGGAAGTTCTCTAGTAGAAAGGTACTCTATAATGTAGCTTATCGCTAGTTCTTTACTAGCGTAAAACCTTACTTTATCTTCTATTCCTCTACTCTTCTTCTACTATAGCTCTTTATAGTGCCTTTATAATAGAACCTTAATAATAATAATAAAAATTAAATGGGATTCTCCTTCCTTATTATAAGAATTTGTTATAAGCTAATCTAGAGGTTGTCCTGTATAACGCGTTAACTAGCTACTATCCCTATTTACCTAAAATGGGTCCTAATAATAACGCCTTAATGTTAATTTCTTCTAGTTTATAAGCTGTTGTCTCTTACGCGTTTTTCTATTAATAATACTATTTATCTCGCCTTTTAGCAGACTGTTTTTTATTATATCTTAGCTTTTAGCTTTTACATCTCTAGCTATTCTTTCTACTACTACTCTGTTCTCTTTTTATAATATATCTATAGGTAATAGGATCCCCATTTTATCTCTTTAATAATACTAACTTTGTAAGGCTATTGCCTAGGTATATGGTAGGGAGCAGGTAAGCCGAGCATGAGTTATAAGGAGAGTTGATGGAAGAGGACGATATGGTAATGAGGGTAGGTATGGCAATACCCTAGTACTAAGAGAGAGACGAACTGATAAGGAGGGAAGGGCTGGCCCCTAGCCTGTATACCCAAATAAATTGATTTCTATGTACAAAAAGGTAAGCAGTGCCGAAGCCTTGCTTGTATAGGGAAATAGGGAATGGGGAGAAAAAACTAGCCAAGCAGCCTTAATAAAAACCTTAACCTATGACCAAAACCCAGTAGGAAAAAAGGTCTATTTTAGGATAGGAAAAGAGCGTCTGCTGGTGGGGTAAGACTTAATTGTATACGATTAGTCTTAAGACAATCGTATATAGTTAAGTCTTGTTAGCTCTATGGCTGACAGCTAGATAGTCTCTACTTGGAGCTGGCTTGATCGCGTAGGATCTTAGAGCTGTAGCTCTATAAGAGACAATCGCCTGTGATTAGGTCTCGCAGCCCTTTCGGCTGGTAACTGGAGAGTCTCTGGGTTGGAGCCGTAGCTCCTAATTGCCTTCCCCTGGTCGCATAATCAGTTTTTATAAGGAAGTGATGGCCAAATAGCATATATGCGTGTTTCCTTCCTTCTGAATTACACTATTATTACAGAGTTGTATTGGCAAAGTTTAAGCCGTAGCTTAAGAGATTACGTAGGATCTAAGAGCTGCTGCCATCTCTTGGGCGAGCTATAGCTCTTAAAGCAACCAAGCAGCCTTGATAAAAACCTCAACCTATAACCAAAACCTAGTGGGAAAAAAGGTCTTTTAGGAAGGAAAAGAGTGTCCGCTGGTGGAGTAAGATTTGATTGTGTACGATCAATCTTGAAGCTGTAGCTTTTTGATCTAGCCGTAGCTTTAGATCGAAGCCGTAGCTTAAGAATAAGCCGTTGCCACTCTTGGGCGAACCATAGCTTAAGGTAAGCTGTAGCTTACGAGATCACGTAGGATCTCTGAGCCGAAGCTCTTGAGCGAGCCGTAGCTCTAAGGCGAGCTGTAGCTCTAAGAGATAATCGCCTGCGATTAAGTCTCGGCAGCCCTCAGGCTGATAGCTGGAGAGTCTCCGGATTAGAGCCGTAGCTCCGTAAAAGATCACATAGGATCTTAGAGCTGAAGCTCTTGAGGTAAGCCGCAGCTTATAAGATTATATAGGATCTCTAAGCCGTAGCTTGGGGTGAGCCGTAGCTCTAGGAGACAACCGCCTATGGTTAAGTCTTGGTAGCCCTTTAGCTGATAACCGGAAACTTTCTGGGTCAGAGCCGTAGCTCTAGGATTGCATTTGATCTTAAAGTGAGGGTAGTAGCTATAGCTTTAAAAGCTAGCTGTTAGTTCTTTATATAGCCATTAAATAGCAGTTGGATAGCCTCTAGGGTAGCTGCATCTTTTTAAGGACGTTTAACCTTCCAAGCTCTATTGGTGGCACTGCCCTGTGTAAGTAAACCGTGGTTGGCCTATAGAGTATTGCAAGCTGATTGTGTATAATCCCCCTTAACTCTTGCCAGAAAGCCTTTAAATAGCAATTAAATTACCTTCGGGTCGCCGTCGGGGTAGAGCTGTACTACGGCACTACTAATCGTATGCGGGTATACCAATCGCCTTAGGAGATAATCGCGTACGATCTAGATAGCCCCTGACCCTTGGCCAGGTAGCTACCGTCTCCTTTCCTTCTCCTAATCTGTATCTACTACTGTAAGCGGATGCGATCTGCCAGCGTCTGCTAGTGTAGCTGCTCTGCAGCATACGCGATTGTCCTAGGTAAGGTAGAGGACCTGATCCGTATTCTAATAAACCCTTATATGCGGATGCGATCTGCCAGTGTCTGCTAGTGTAGCTGCTCTTGCAGTATACGCGGTCGTCCTAGGTAAAAATGGAGGATTGTGAAATTGCTTGAGGGTAGCTAGCCCTCGGCTTGCTGCCGGCTACCACCCGCGAGGGTGTAGGATTGGTTTGAATGTAAGGCTATTGCCTAGGTGTACGGTAGGGAGTAGGCAAGCCGAGCATGAGTTATAAGGAGAGTCGATAGAAGAGGACGATATGGTAATGAGGGTAGGTATGGCAATACCCTAGTACTAAGAGAGAGACGAACCGATGAGGAGGGAAGGGCTGTAAGCCTAAGGGAGCTTATAAGGAGGTGGCAAGGGCTAGCCGAAGGCTAGCCTTGGCAGCCGCCAAAAGATCCCTTATAAACTTCCTATAGTATTCTCTTATAATGGCTTATAATTATGCTGCGCGTCCCCAGATTGGCGGCGGCGTTGTCCCTGCTCTATTAGCACTATAGACCACTTTTATTGCTCCTATAGTGGTTTCTCTGCCGTTATTGCGTTTACGTGCTTATGTTGGACCCGTCCCACGCCTATAAGATGCCGTGCTCTAGCAAGAACAGATCTAAGTGTTCCTACTATTACAGCTAGAAAAAAACCTATGTTCTAGTATTTCCCATTCCATCCTATTTTGGACTTTATTAACTATATTAGATCCCCGCTGTTTACGCATATAAGGCTCACTAGCTCTAACGCGCTATTAGGGATTTCCGTCTGTATTAGAACAGTAAAAGATGGGGATAGAAGGTGTCTTCTATTACTTATAGCCTTTTTAATTTAATAAGGGTTTCTACTGCTGTGGAGACGCAGTAATCTTAGATATATAGTGTCTAGGAGCGTATGTGTAAGCAGTTTGTTCTTATAAATAATAACATTCGCACTCTTATACAGGCTTTTCTAGCTAGGTAAGTCTCTTTAGTAATATATTTAGGAACTATGCTAACTCTTTAGTTGTTAACTTTCTAATCCTAGCCTGGATGCCGATTTGGAGCCTAGGGATAATACTAAGGATAGTAACGAAGATAAACGTTCTCCCTACTAGTCCTCTAGTTATAGTAGTCCGTCTAGTTCTTACCACTCTAAGAAGAATATTAGCAAGAATGCTAATGCTTCTGGGGATGGGAGTGCTAATAATACTACTAGCAATAACGTTAAGATAGAGGAGGAGGCTCCTATTACTACTTCTAGTATTTAAGTTATTATTTTATTCTTTCTTTCTTTTTATAGGATAGCTTTATATAGTGCCTCTCTAGTACCTCTAGGATACCCTAGTACTAGGAATTAACTTTATACTTTAGGGATGCCTCTATTCTTATTTTTGGTGATAGTCTATATAGAAGCAGTATACCGCTATAATCTCCGTATATAATAAATGGGTGGTGTTCTTATAGGTACTTTATAATTTCTTAAAATTTCTAAGTTTTCGCTCTGTATCTTTTTAGTCCTTTTTATATTATTAACTCTATCGTATATCTTTAGTGTTAGACCAAATACTCTCCTTTTATCCCTAGGGAACCCTTCTAAATCCCTAAGGCCCCTTCTTCTAGTACTACTACTTATTCTTAAATAGCGTCTTCTTTAAATAGTATCCCTAGTGGTTCTTATATAGATCCCTATGGCTTTCTCTTACAGGATTTTAGGATCCTTATTATAATAGTAAAATATTCCCGTTTCTAATGCCTGTGCTTAACCTTATAGTTTTAATTTACAGGGTCTTCCCTATTATCTTATCTATGGCATATTTAGAACCGTTACTAAATCCTAATTTATAGTCTTTAGGAAAGTTTTAATTGCCGTCTCGCATTTTGGCTAAAGGTACTCCTTAGGTTCCTAACTATTATATACCTAGGAGTATCCTTCCCAATAAACTAAAAATTTACGTTTCTTCTAACGCTATCTTTGGTCTAGAATGTCTTCTATATTCTATTTTAGTTCCCTATTAATTTCGCTAGGTAGGGGTGGATCTATACTATCTCTTCTCTAGTATAACTCTAATAAGGAAATATAAAATATGGGATATATTAGATATAATTTCGGCAATTCTAATTTATAGGCTTGATTTCCTTTAGTTTTCCTAACTATCTTAAAGGGTCTAAGCCACCTATAGTCTAGCTTCTTCTTAATATGTTTTATCCAGATGTTTTTTATAGACAGTAAGACTTCGTCTCCTATTTTAAATTCTTTAGGCATATATCCCTTATTATAGTACCTTTTTTATATAGCCTGGGCGTCTAGTAAGTGCTTTTTAAGTTCTTCTCTACAAATTCTTATTTGCTTAATTCTCTTGGATGCTACTAGTGCCTCTCTTTTAGGAATAATATCCTTAACATTCTAGGGGTTATTTACTTTTTCCCTAAATAGTGCTTTATAAGGGGTTATTTTTATGCTGCTATAGATACTTATATTATATATATATTACGCTAGAGCTAACTACAATGGCCAATTATCCTGTTAATAATTGACATAGCAGCGGAGGTAGTATTCTAATAACGCATTTAGACGCTCTGTTTGCCCATCTATTTATAGGTAAAAGGTAGTGCTTATCTTTTGCTATATTTTTAATAAAAGATAGAATAAAGACTAAAATGCGCTGTTAAATACGGTACCTCTATTAGATATAATTCCCCTTAGTATGCTAAATAAGAGCCACTACTTTAAAAATAGGTCTGCCAGTTCCGCTGCTATAATTATTATTATAACAGCAAAATACCCTAAAAACTTTGTATATCTGTTAATGATTACTAGGATAGTATTAGTAACCTCTTCTATTCTTATTTTAGTAGGAGGTAGGCCTATTATAAAATTTATTATTAATTCTAATATTAGTCCTTGTGGAATAGGAAGCACTAATAACTTGCTATATGGGTGATGCCTGGATATCTGTACCCTTTGGCACGTATTATATCTTAATATATAGTCCTTAACTTCTTTAGACATTCTATCCCAAAAGTATTTCCTTTAAACGGCCTTAAGGGTTCTGTTAGCACTGTAGTGACCCCTAAAAGGGTTATTATAGAAGACCTTTAGAATTTTATCTTAAACCGCTTGGTCCTTTAGGACATATATAGTACCCTTAAAGCGCAATAGACCCTTTTAGTCTTGCTGCTATAGCTTCTTAGTAACTCTAGCTAAGTTGGTCTCTACTATATCTTTCTACCTCTCCCTAGCAATAAAGGCGTCCCTTTGTTACGCCTAAAGAAGAAGATTTAAAAAGGTTTTGTGTAGATTACTTATTTCTATTTTACCCGCCGCTATTGCAGACCCTAGGCGTGGCATAAAATATTTTAAACTATTAGTGCTAGTAGATTCTCCTGCCGTTATGCAGTATGCTATGCTATAGATAGTGTAACGGAACCTTATAGCAAGAACTACAGTGGGTCCTATTAATGGGCTAGGTATGTAGGTAAATAAGAAGTCAACAACATAATAATAACTAGTGGAGTAGTTGCCTAACAGATTAACTCTAATTGTATTCTAAGATTCACTATAAGGAGAGAACTATCTACGGTAGGGACTAAGGTCCTTTAAATACACAACCATACTCCTAAGAAACCCTCTCTTGTATATAAGGTGCGTGTTATCTATATTAAATATAATATCCCTTCTATTTAACATAGTTACCACGTTTAACACCACGTGACCTTAGTTACTATTCCTTGTTATATAGTTCTACCAGTTCCATCCTAGACTGTGCCTATATTAACTAACTAGCTTCCACTAACTCTTCCCCAAGTAGTTATAATATTGTACTTAAGCTGTCCGTAATACTATCTCCCTCCTCTTTATCTTTGTCCTTAAAGATTTCTAACATCTCTAAGTCGTCTACTAGAGGTGTAATGTCCGTTTAATTAATCTGGTTAATATCTTTACTTATTATACCTAAAGCATCTTTTTCTCTGTCTTGGGTTGCGTGTCGCCTACGCACCGTCTCCTTAATACTATTGCTAGGTGAAGTAATGGCGATTCCTTGCTCCCGTTATGTAAAAGAGGGGTTGGTTTACGTTACGCTAATAAGTCTTTTATCTTAACAACCCTCTTCTTATTTAGAGTGCACTAAAGCAAACGTCTGTTTGTTTTGTAATGTTTGCTCTGTTTTTAACGCTAAGTGTGCGCATCCTATAACTCTTAATAGTCTTTAAGTTCCCTAAGTAACTTATTATAGGGTCTTATGTTTAATCTACCGCTGCAAAGCTTAACGGTAAGCTAGCCTTAGCGCTGCTTAAGGTTTAATATGCCTTAAAAGAGTCCGCACGCGTCCTTAAAGCTTAGCGTCTGGCTTACGCTTATCTTTAACGCCTTAAATGTGTTTATAAGAAGGTTTGTTCTAAGGAGTGGAAACTTATTTAATAGGGTTTGTCTGAGCTAGGTAATAAAAGAACAGATCTCTTTCCTATAAGGGAAACAACTCTAAGTAGCTTGGCAATTGCTCCTCTTGGGTCCCCCTTAGGTAACTTGTTCTTTGGCGATCCTTCTTTATTAATGATGCCTAACCTACTTTCTTTTAATACTTCTGTACCTTTCCTATAGCGTTCTTTAGGTTATTTAGTAGCTTCTAGGTAGTCTTACTGTAGCCTATCTACTTTACCTTATACTATATTTTGTTATCTACGTCCTTATAACTAATAATCTTTAAAACTTACCATTTGTCTTCCTCTTGCCCTCTATACGTGTCTGCCTTGTAAACTAGTAGCTTAATATTCCTATATGCTGGCTCTAGCATTGCGACATGCTATATAGGGTAAATTCTCATTTTGGCTAGTAGGTTTAGCTTATATATAACCAATAAAATTCTTTATATAATTTTAAAAGGTCCTAGTCTAATATAGTCCAACTTCTTGCTTAGTTGTTAACTCTTGAAATTTTTATATAGTAGCTATACTTTATCTCCCTCCTTAAGATCTGGTCCCTTAGATCTTTTAGCATTATAGTACCTTTTTATTTATTCTTATACTAGTTTCGCTGTTTCCTTAAGGTCTATATAAAGATTTATTAAAGTCTCCATTCTTTGCTTAGCTGTACTACTCGTTTTCTTTACTTAATGTGGCGATAATAATAACCTTAGCTTATACCCGTAATTCGCCTTAAATAGTGACGTTCCTATTTCTTTTTGTAGTATTGTATTGTATATAAACTATATAACTAGTAGTAACAATACCCAATTGTTGATCTAGATATAACTTGCGGACTTTTGAAGCTCTTGCTGCACCCGGCCCAAAAAGACCAAACCAACCAAAAGAACCCTGAAAAACACCCTAATAATCCCCTGAGATGCATGCATCACAGGGGAGGCACAGGTGGAATGACGGTGGTACGCAGTTGCGCGCGACCGCCAGACCTATACCTAATAATAGCCCCCCACAATAACAACAAGGACGGGCGAATACTACACTAGAAAGCAGAAATACCCTAATTAAGAAGGCATCTAACAAAATATAAAGCCTATTAGACGCGTCTAGTATCCGGAACTATAGGGGAGCATCTGTTAGCCATTATAAACTAATATAGCTAGTAGAATGGCTCCAGTCTAGCGAACCTTAGGCGCCCCTCTAGTAAACCCTTAATTAAATCCTCTAACGGCTAAACAAAATTGAAGATAAATAAAATTTCCCTCTATAGGCGAACCGCACCTAGGCCGCCGTAGCTATGCTCCTATAGCACAGGGAACCTACCCCCCTAAAGACAATAACTAGGTATACAATCACAATATGACCAAATATAGAAAAGGCAGAGGAACTTAGGGGATAATTAGAAACAGAAGTTCTTATAGAGATTTGCAAGAAGGTCTACAACGCCGTCACAGTCCAACACCTTAGGAGTGGAGACATTAGAGTCACCCTAAAGGACCAATAGGTAAAGGAACGGGCCGTAAGGGTAGGGGACAGGCTAGGAGAGCGTATTGGCATAAAAGTGCTTCGTAAAGATTACCTAGTTAAAGTCCTATCGGTTCCCATAAGCCTTAGGGTAGAAAGGGGACGCCAGGCAGATAATACAGTAACTATATAGGAGATAGTAAAATAAATAGAACGCCTTATACTAGGATTTATAATTACCTAAATTTAATAGCTTTAATAGGAAAATACAAACTAAGCATATAATAAGAACAATAAGAGGATATAAGGGGCGCTAGAAACTTGCTAGGGAAATAATAGATAAATATATAGCTCCTTTATTGTTAGCGTATATACACTAGGAATGCAAAAACTCCTTATCTAAAAAGGAATAATTATAAATGGCCTTATATATAATACAAGGCTTTACAACTATAGACTACACCTAGAATGATATTATTGCTATATATAATAGGGACACACCTAATCCACATATGCAGTACAGGTGTGCTGCGGCCACTATGCAGGCCTCTATAATACAAGACAATGTATAAATTAAGACTAAATAAAATGCGCAAACTATTACCAAAGCACATATAAGGCGTGGGAGAGAGAAGACTATATTAAATATAGGAGACGGAAGGAAAGGGCTTAATAGCTGCGGGAATAACTGCACGCTAGGTTATATAAATGGAAATAACAGGCGATAAGCTAGGGGGATATAGGTATCTTCCTAGCGTTTCCTATCTTTAATACTAGGGGGCTAAGCTAGCCATCCCAAGCCTTAACGGGCCAAAAGTAATGCCGCGCGACATTACTAGACCGAACAGGGATATAAGGGATATATAGGACACAAGGGAGAGGACGCCCAGTAGGAAGACCCCCATAGACGGCTATAGCAAGTTTAAGGCCGGGACAATTAAGAATTGGATTTAACGCGGTAAACATAACACACGCAGCTAGCTTATAAGGGGCATATAGCCAACCAGCAAGAATGGGGGAAGAACCGGAGGCAATAACAAACTTAAATTTAGAAAGGCTAGTAGGAACACAAGATATAGAAATAGAAAGCTCTATATAAAATAAGTAGTGGCTAGGGAGTAAACACAGGAGATAGAAGTTCTGAATATTTTAGAGAAAGTGGAAATGGAAGAAGCAAGGAGCGAAGGAGAGACAAAAGACCCCCACTAGGGGTCCGCTACTTGACCATTATACAGTATAACTACAGCAATACGAACCACCGTCTAGTAAGGCCCCTACTAGACAGTCTAGACCCAGAGAAATACTATATTCTTACTATATAAGAGCCGTATTATAATACCTATATATAATTAATATACTGCCCCTAAGGATTCTAGCTCCTATATAAACCAAAAGCAGCTATACGCGTATGCTTTATAATTAGTAAAAATATCAGCCTTGCCT
>Ga0307507_10004421_pt1 | contig 25001 bp, 25 predicted proteins | sample 7_EM_MG_FD_207223 | JGI IMG/M metagenome (GOLD analysis project Ga0307507, IMG submission 207223) | Populus trichocarpa ectomycorrhiza microbial communities from riparian zone in the Pacific Northwest, United States - 7_EM | ecosystem: Host-associated > Plants > Roots > Unclassified | place...
TTAGAGACCATCCCCCCCCCCCCCGATCTTGAGTGTATGCACTGCAAATACTTGCGTTGACTCACCGACTCTGCCGTGGGCTGCCAAATAAAACATCCTTGGATCCTGTTCGAAATCCCTCGCCGTAGCAGCACACGACCTATACCTCTCGATACCCCAGAATCCGCCAGATCTTTTCCTTGGATATAGAGACGAAAGAGCTAGGGAACTGTCCCAGTTGGTTACCGGCGCGATATACCAGCATTTCTAGAAAGAAGTTGGTGATCTTGATGGATGCGCCGAGAGGGTAGGAGGTAGTTCTAGCCAACGCCAACAGTGCCATAACCCAGAGAGCGTCCGCCATATATTCAGATTGACTTTCTTTTTCAGGTTTGAAAAGTCCGTCCAATAATAGTCACGTGACCAGCCTAGAATCAGGACCGAAACTGACCACATCTTTGCTAGGGCGCGGGTAGGATAGTAATCCCGTCAATCTGAGGGTGGGTCTCACGATCTTCGATCCCGGCTGCTCGACATGTCGGAAGCTAAGATTATGGGCCCGTTTGTCATGCCTCATATGCCTGCCGAGCTGTTGAGGTTGATCCTAGAAGAGGTAAAGTCAAAAATACGGGACGGAAGTTCCTCGTTTATCACACCCCGACTTCAGTTGTGTAATAGTTCTGACTCGATCCTCCCTCCCTTATTCTGCAGCTTTACCTTATTTCCCCATCTTCTATAGTGAATTGTCGTCTGGTCTCAAAGGCCTTTTGCGAGCTCTCGACTCCCATTCTATTCCGCACGGTCACTCTTCGTGCCGAGACGATGTTAGGGACTAATGATAATCTCCCCAACTATGTCTATTTCACTCTCCAAAGGGATGGCACTCTGGGGCTTCCTGACGGAGTGTTGCCGGATGTTGTGAACATGGTTCGAGATCATAGCGAACGGGCCAAGAGAAGGGTAGGAAATAGAGCGATAGCTTTGATCGAACACCTTCTTGAGCCCACAGAAGATGCCGAGGGTTCGAGCCCAAGGGCATCCCTGGTGCGGGAGCTCATTGTGCATAACGGCAACCCTCGATCCGGACAAGGAATATTCACCGAACAGGACTACACCAATGAAACTCAAGAAGTTTTTTCAGCGATCGTCCGTCTGCTCGAGAAAATGACCACTCTATGGGTGCTGCGTTGGCATTCGTACGATACCCCAACGAGAGAGATTATTGATACCTTGGCGCGAAAATGCCCAAATTTGAGAGAGACTCACATCTCGAGGCCTATAAAGTGTTTTCCCTGGTTTCAAACTGTCAGTGTACCATCGCCCCCGGAACTATTTGCACCAATTCTTCGTACCTTAAAATCCTTCCGATGCAGTCTTCCCGAGGGAAGCATTGATATTCTGCACCATATTCTTGAAAACTGTAAGAGCCTTGAGGCCCTTGGGATAGCCTTTGCGCCCACAGATTCCTTAAACGCCATCACTCCTAGGGGGAAGCCCTGGAACTTGAGATTGAAATCATTGGAACTGGCCACGGTTGGGCTTTTGACTGGTGGTGCCGGCGCTGCAGCTCGATTTTGCGGTTCCTTTAATCTCGGTGGGCTAGAGAGTCTCCGGCTCGATAGGTGCAATGATATACCCACCCTTCTGGAGGCGCTCTCCGTTACCTCTAGTATCGAGAAGCTGAGACACCTTTCAATTTGGACCCTTGCTGAGCAGAATGAGGTGTCCCAAATTATGTCCTTTATCCGCCAACTTGGCCAACTTCATCCCACCGGAGGATTAGAGTCCTTAGAACTTGCAGACCTCGGTTCCAAGATAGACTTTGAAGCTGTCGGAAAGAACAAAAAGTTGGCTGTGCTCAGGGTAACGGAGTGGGATGCATTCATTAGTCCTCTCATACCCAATCATACAAGCGGCGATCAAATCCTCGTGCCGACGAGAGGGCGATTACTAAACACAAGAGATATTGAAATGCTGGGAAAGAATTGCGAAGGTATATCAGAATTATGGGTGGATGTCGCTCGCCGCACAAAGCTGGTACGTTTACTTGTCGAGTGATTTTATGCCATAATTGGTCTCAAGTTAACCCGCACTCTCTCCCCCCTCTTAGGACGAGGCAATTATTAGTTCTTTCGGCTCTTTACCTGCATTGAAAAAGCTCGGATTGTGCTTTCAGCCCCCCTGGAAGCCTCTGGAATCGTTGGGTATCCGAGAGCAAAAACTTTTGGAGACTGAGGAAGATGTCATGAGGTTGGACCAACAAGCAATTCTACGAATTGCACAGCTTGTTCATGAGCATGGTGCAACCAACTTAAGAGAAATTGAAGTCCAGGTATGTATGTTGATGGAAACCCACAGCCGCCACCACTACCCTATCCTTTACCCTGCCTGCGTTAAATATGTCGGATTCATGGTGTTTTGTGAAGCCGATATGCCGATATCTGAGTCATCACTCGCTAAGCTCGCTTCGCTGAAAATAGTACGGATGTCGCAGCAAACCGGCGGAGCCACCCCAACGCCCGTGCTCAACTTCTGATGGTGGAGGTAGGACAGTTTGGCGAATCCAAAAGAAAGAGGATGACCTTCAGGTGGGCTTGTTTAAAGCAGACCCGCTGGTGAATAGATACGGTGTACCAATATCCTATGTTTTTGAAGGATGGAGTTAGGCGTTGATAACGGCGCGCAAGATTACGTTTCTCTTGTTATCGTTTGGTTACTTTCTCTCCTTCTTCCTTCTTTCCTTCCTACTCCAAAATTCCAAATATCTTCTCCTTCCTAATAGCCCTTATCTTAGTCCTTAAAAAAATCCCGTATTTCCTTAGCACACGTCCTTCCATTGTAACTTAGTCATTCCCTGTTTTCTGTTTCGTGCCACAGAACCCGCCTGAAATGAGCTACTAGAGCGAGTGTTAATCTGGATATCCCTTTTTTCTGAGGAAGCGTGGCTCTTGGTCTTTATATCTATCCTTAAATCCATGTTTTCTTGCAAGCTCAATGTCTCACAAGATTGTGCCTCACCGGCCACCTGGCGAGTACGCATCCAGGCACAGCCGGCACCTAGAATATCATCTGGTATTTAGCTTGCTTATCGATTCGTAGATGAAATATATATTTGGCAAGGTGTTTTTAGGGCTAATCTAAAAGTTTTGTGATCAATTTCGGCGTTTGTAAAAATTGAGCTTCGGCGTTACCCGCGTTCTGGTCAAGCAAGACTGGAAGTGAATTCTGGTCTGCCTTGCGTCTGTCTGCAACGAACATTAGGATATAGATCGGTGTCGCTCGAGAACAGCTAACCTGAAATTAATCTCCGTGACGATTAAATAAACTTTCGGTGTTAAAAGGGTCTCAACTCCGGTAAGCACTTAATTATCACGGACTTCGCATCTCCATGGACTATCACTCGTCTAGGAGCGCCTGAACTGACCCCGTTCGCCATCGCAGGGGGTATCGATGTTCCAAAATCATTGCCAAATTTTGGAGAGACGAGGGTTGAACGGATCCGCTCGCTAGGTGGAGGAAGAGTGTGGTGGGGTCCTGCATGTTAAAGGAACTCTTCCCATCGGGCAAGGTTAGCTCTAGGTCCCACTTCTAGAATAAGAGCTCTTCCAATTAGATTGAGAGATACATTAGACTTCAGGGTGGGTCTCGCTGCTGGAGCAGTAACTAAACGACCCCTTCTTGGCGTGTGCGTAATCTCCCTGTTCCGGTCAGTCTATCCGGTTTCAAGGCGGAATTAAAGACGGTTGCGAGTGATAGAGAATGATAGGGTGAGTGGAGTGACAATTCGGTGGAGTGACAATTCGGAAAGTTCCGTGACATTCGGAGACCCGCTTTATATCGGGGGGGGGGGATCGAGGGGTCTTTATTTATATTCGAGTATATCCCACACCCACACACTCACTAGTGGGCGAGGCTAACGAAATGCAGACCAGATGTCTGACGTATGAAAAATTTGTCATTGCATACCCGGCCCGCGGCACGGTAGGGGATAGGAGGGGGTATTAGAAATAGATATCACTCGGAACTCGGGAATTGGGGTGGCTCCTACCGTACTTCGCTAGGTTTGTTTCCTAGTAAGAGCGGCGTGAGGTGCAATTCCCCCGATATGATTCGACCCCATGCTTAACGATCGCCGTAGTGCGATCTGTAAAATCACCTTTCTACGAAACGGGGTGTGTTAGATACGTACATCATGAGACACACAGGAAATCAGATCATCTCCCCTGATAGATAGCATGGATAACACTTCGACACCTGTTCCAAATCCCCCTAGCGGTTTGACGGGCGATAGAAGTATCCACAATAGGAAGCCTAACACAATAGTCTAGCTTAGCAGTAGAGAAAGCTGCTCCCTCAGGAATCGCTTTCTGAGAAATAACCTTCCGCCTCTATTTGTCATCGTTATACAAGTTGTCCCAAATCTCATGATCGCCAGCTATTCGTCAGAATGAAAGGGGTGCATCGTCCCTCAGCCCAGCCAAGTGAACTCCCGGTTACCGCCGAAGGTCGGAATCGAGCCCTATTTCCCTCCTATCACCTCCAATTACCGCAGAATCATTTGTGGGAGATTCATTTACGCCACCGTCATTACCTTCTTCCTAATACCGGTAGACGTTGGTGGCCAGTGGGCAAGGTCGGAGGTGCCCCCGAGGGCCGATGGACGACACGCTTTCTACCTCGTCAAGGAAAATGATACGGGCAAATGATTAAAGTATATATAACCGTGCATTTAAGACTTGTACTTAGAATACAAGACCATAGAGATGGAGAGGGGGTGGGGATGGGGAGATATCGGCCCATTATTGGTGTGGTTGGCTTATCAGTTCTTATCACGATGGTGTTTCCAACTCCGATCTGCAACCCCGGGGGCACCGAAACAGGCCATAGAACCCGGCCTAGCCCTTTACGACACTCTCCCAAAGCCCACTTCCACGCCGCCCATCTTAAGCGAATTATGATTGACAGCTACCTCATACATATTTCGTCTCAGTGTTGGGCTCACATACCCATCCAAAATCCCACCTTCCTCTCTCATCTATTAACACTAATATCTCTCAATCACCAGCTTAGCGTACCCAGGGAAGCCCCCAGACTACCACAGCGCCCTCTCTCACCCATCTTCAATATAACCCTCTCATCACCCTCGGTAAATCACAATTCATCACTCGTGAAAAATTTTCGAGGGATCTATGAAGAACCTGGGTGGCAGTTAGCAGAAAGTAGACCTAGGTGCAGGAATAAGTTTGCGCAACAGGCGTAGATGGCTTGGTGGCCGGATGACAGTGGAATGAATAGACTAATATTATCGCATCACCCTCAAATTCGGATTTTGGGCTACGCCACACCAGTCCGATAGGAGACAAAATTTTTGAGAGCATCGTACCATAATAGTATCATACGATCAACTAGTGAAAGAAATATCTCCCTAGAGCCTATCGCACTATTGGGAACATCTAAATGGTCAGAGCATATTATCCGTTTGCTGATTTATTGTTCTACAATGATCTAATTTCTTCAGGTCCGAAAAGCCCCATTTTACGCCTCGTCCAGGTCTCTCTATTCATCTGGGTGTCCAAGGCTTTTAGGTTAATCGAAAATAACCTGTTATCCTACCACCTAGGTCTCCATGCGCAAACTCTCTAATACGGAACTTGATAAACTACGTCTCGGCGTCGCAAGATTTTGTGTCGCGAGAATGGGTAAGTGTTTTCAATCTAATGAGTCTGGGCTTGTTTGCAGTGTATATCCTCCATACGGGATAGGTCAAGCAGGTGGTTGTACGAGAATCCTAAATCATAACTTCAAAAGTGTAGTACTATTCTGTCACCAAGAACACCCGTCAGCCAAACATACGCTAAATCGAACTACCTAACCCATCCCAGCTTAGAATTCCACTAGCAACAAATTACGAGATCCCAACCTTATTTAACATCCCTCCCCCTGACTACCACAAGAGCCTTTATTAACTTGCCACTCCTACCGAATTGGGAGTAGTCACTCCAGTGAACTGAAGAGCGCCGTTTTGGGCTACTTGCTAGCTGGAAGAAATGTAAACTACAATTGTATGTCTTGTGCTGGGGCGGCTGGCCTGATGACGCGTGACCCAGCGAGAGCCGAGGCCAGAGACCAGCGCTGAAGGTATCGAAGGCGCCTAAGCACACGCTACTCCACCACAGCACTTCAGTGCGCATCCCACGATACCCTCAAAGACGAAATGCTTGGATAAAAAAACTTTTCACGCTAAACCATATTACAAGAACCCTAACATACATACATTCACACAATTGGAATGTCATTCCCTCCTAAGCAAACAAGCCATGACATGCATATCATACTGTACACTCGAACAAGAATCAGGAAGGACACAGAATGCAGAACACAAAGTTACAAAAAAACGCCCCCATGCGATGCGATACAATTTCGCTCAACTCTCACAAATCTACAAGTAATTCTCTTTAGAATCTGCGTCGCTATCTGCAGGGCAGAAAACTGCAAGGAGTTTGTCCACGACGAATTTCATCTTCTCGGGGCTTACGGTAGCATTGGAGATGCCATCGTTTCTCTATTGTGGTAAATCAGCATATATCCACGGCTAAAGAAATTTAGGAGAGGGGAAACCCTACAAGAGCGAAAGTTGCCGCCTTAACCGTGTGATGATAAATATTCTTATACTCTTCCTTGTCCCTCCTCTCCTCATTCTCGTCCAACACTGGGATCACCGCTGCAGGCGTGATTGGCATAATTGATTTACTCCTATAATCCCTAATCCCACAAGCCTTCATTCTTGCTACCACCATCTTCGCAAGCACATCTCTGTTCCTCCCTTCAACATCGCTAACCTCCCGCTTCACTATGGAACCAAAGTAATCACTACCCTCTCTCTTAATAGCGGTGGACGGTCGGCTTTCTGTACCTTCACGCTTAAAAATTGATAGTGGCCCGAGTGTCACTCCGGGTGTCCCACCACCTGAAGACCTTCGGAGTTTCAATCCAGTGGGAGAAGGCGAGCGTTCGTTCTTGATTCCCGCGCTGCGGGGTTCGAGGGATGGTATACGGTTAAGTGCCCTCGAGCCCAAGAGTGTCAAAGGTGGGGGAGGAGGTGGGGCTGATTGCTGTCGGGCTTTGGCGCGCTTGCGTTTTTCGACTATGCTGTCAATGACGTCTGCTCCGCGCTTCTTGCTGGATTTTGGCGGGTTGATGACGTCCTGTGGGTTTGGCGCTATGAAGAAGGCGGTGTCCTCTCGAATCGTGAAGGTTTTCTCCTGCTTGATTTTTGGGAGGAATGTTGGGAAGGCGTGATTCGAGGATAAAGGGAGGGCGTGGACGGTTACTGTTGTTCGGGTGTTGGAGGTAGCAGTGGTGGTTAAGGCGGAATTTTGGTCTTCGAGCGGAGGGGAGGAGTGTGGTGGTGTTGCGACGTCCAACTCCAGAGCTGGGAGCTGGCTGATGGCTCCGTAAATTGCCAATTCGGTGAGCTGCCAGTCCCCTGGAGTGTGCTCTGATGGGTTAGATACGCTCACGAGGAGCGCAAGGCGGGATTGCTCGGCGCATGATGAGGAGGTTGAGAGTGGGGGTTTGGAAAGGAACAATTGACGGAAGTAGAGTTCTGTTTTGGGGGATGTGGTCGTCAACTCTAACGAAGGGCCCGCAGCAAGGAAGAGGGGGATCCGAGTCGGGTCGATTAGAGATATTAATGATAGAGTGGAGGAGGAGAGGCTTTTGGTTAGGTGACTGATCACCGACGGAGGAGTGGTGGATACTGAAGATGTAGATAGTCGAAGGTCTGGTAAGGATGTTAGAACTAGACGGAGCACTGTGTATTGAGAGGATTGAGGGTACCTTCAAGTGGTGGAGTGGTAGAATCAAGAGAAATACTCCCGGTCCAGACATCCATTGCGAAGGCTTCCGCGTAAAGTGTTTATAATACAAGTAGCGAGGAAGAAGACTGGTGCATGGAGATTGTAAGAGGAGGGAGTAAAGATGGAGGTCTGTAATAAAGTTAAGGAAGAATGCGGTGATAATGATACGCTGGTATTGGTACTCGGGAACGGGACAGCAGCGGGTTTAGAGAAGGGAGGGTGACATTGATGAGAGGGTTGCTAAGAAGATGGGGGGCTAAACGCTGGAGAGCGCGTTTTCGCGCTGTTTCCCAAAGCGGCAACTTCTAACTTCTCTAAGACAAGGTGGGGGTTGATTCTAGGTTGGCGCGTCGCGACCGACTAAGACATCCCCACAAATTTGGCTTCGGGACCGGGTTGGGACTTAGGGCATTAATTTTCACTCGATTCTACTCGAGTACTCTAATTTAAAATCCAACATAACTGATTGGGCGTGGAGGAGTCGAGTTGGGATATAAGCTAGAAACAGCGAATAGATCACTGCATCAGTTCTGGATCCTATTTCCGTCAAGATGGCCTCATATCGTATAACTACCGGTAGTGGGCCACCAGAAGTATTTTACTTTATGTGCCTTTATCAACTGCCCTCGATACAAATAGAAATATATTGGTGATTAAATCGGAGTCGGATATCTATGAGAATCCACCTTCTGACAATTTCTTTGTATTAAAAAAATCTTGTCAAGAATGGCCAGATGACGTTTGATCATTGGGTAAGTAGTGCTTCTGGTTTTCCAGACCATGAGCACTCTATCTGAAAGATGCACTCGGACTACGTGGTATTGGGTGAGATAAAGCCAAGACCCAACTATAGTTTTGCAAGTAGTGCTCTATGCGACATTATTTGCGATCAACAAAGTGTATTTTGATAGATATTTGGGACCCGAAGACAGGAAATAATAAAGGAGGTGAATAAGGATAACGAAGACAAGAATAGAACTACAGTATAGTATTAACTTTGATAAAGATTTCTGCCATCTTGGCTCGGATACTTTCTCCAATCGTCGGGGGAAATCTACAATCGGATACCTTTTCTTACACCAAGTATATCTCGAATAACTTTTGACTGGTGTAACTTAAGAGCAGAAAGGAGCTATACAGTCGACCCTCGCGAGAAGTTCCTGCTATCAGCAAGAATCGCACCTATTTTTTACTCCATAAAACATGCTCATTGAGTTCATGAAGTGGGATACTTTTGGTGTAAAATCGGGGGCGCTAGCATCTTCCACTCGCTAGTTGTGCATGCATACTCGAGTATACTCAAAAGCTAAATACCGAGATTCAAACTATCAAGTGAAAACATGGTAAAGGGCTCACTAAAACCCAATGGAAATAATATTTCATAATCCTTATTCCTTCGGAATATCTGCTCCTAGGCTAGCGCTTAGAAACTCCTCCAATTCTTCGCTGACAGTCTTCAATCGATCCTTAACCTGCTCAATCCCTTCAGCACCGACAATAATTCTCCCAGGGGGATTCTCCAATGCTGCAATATGCATAACTATTGAGACAGTCTCTTCCAGTACCTCCTTCGGCGGCGGCGCAGCCTTCACAATTCTGGAAAGCGACTCGAAGGTCGTGTAGCCTTTTTCCTGGGTGGGAGTTAGGTGGATGCGTGAGGAGAGTACGCTGCCAGCACGCTATCAACAGATGCAATTGAAGTTGGGGGGGGGGGAGGGGTAGCTGGAGGGATGGGGAGCGAAATACTTGATTTCAAGCGGAGGCTGCACAATTGTAACCTTGATATTAAACGGAGCGATTTCGTACGCAAGCGCCTTCATATCCTACGAAGTTAGTTCCCCTCCATCTCCAGTCCACGGCTACGGTATGTTGGGAAATGAAATCACACATCACTAAACCCCTCAACCGCATGATCCCCAGCACATCTCACCGACAGCCCGGGAGTCCCCATATGTCCTGTGAGACCCGTCACATTCACAATATGTCCACCCCTCTGTCTCCTCAAAAACGGCACCGCAGAGCGCATCATATTCACGGGACCAAAATATGTTGCTTCAAACTGCGCCAAAATATGCGTATGCGGTAATTCCTCCAAAGTCCCAATATACGCTTCCCACCGCATCGCCACATCAGCTCTCTGCAATTCTGGGAGAGAGGGGGTGGGATAAATACACTGAGAAGAGCAATTCAAAACGACATCTACCCTCTGGAAAGTGTGCACCGTCTCCGCAAGTGCACTCTGACAGAGCGCGATATTCCCAGTGTCTAGTTCGAGGACGGCGAACCTCTCACCGCCGGTTAATTTTAACTCTCGCATGGGCTCATCGTCGGCGTGGATTTCCTCGCGCGTGCAGCCTGCTGCGACGGATTCCCCGGCTTGGAGGGCGGCGAGTGCGATTGCATGTCCAAGGGGGTTTGAGGCGGAGGTTATTAGCCAGACACGCGGGGGTCGGGGTGGTTCGGGCTGCGGGGGCGGGTCGGACATTAGATGTGGGTGGTTGGGACTGTGGGTTAGGGGTTTATTGCTGGGTAGGTTGTGACGCTAAGGTTTGGCTGGGAAACCGGGATGATGTCAGCGGCCGTTTCGAGTGAGAGGAATTTGTTTCGGTCATGGAAGAGCACTCGGAGTTTTCGGTTTGGATCTGTTCGTGGGGTGTCGTGAGCTGAGGTGCTTGGCAGTTAAGAGTGATAGATCTATCATCCAAATAGACAAATAGCTACTCATGGAGTCCATAATATTCATGTGGGTTCTTCACATCCTCGTTCCCACTAGCGCCCCGGGTCTGAGCATACAATCTCTGGCTACGTACTAGTACTTCCCCGAAGTTTCCATTTAGCATATTTACCTGGGCTCCCGCAGAGTGGGGCATCCACCCACCCACTGCCCCAGTTACTGTCATGAAAACCACCGTACAGAAATGATCCTAACCTGTTGCGTCGTCTCCGGCCATATAATAGCCACGGCGCAGGGCAACTCCCCCATTCGGAATTATAGAGTATTTGTGCATAGCAATTAGGAGACTGGGAAGGCCTCTCCAAAATATAAGCTAAGAAACACGACTCTTCCTAATCAGATCCACGTCCGTTTCATCCGGGATACTAGAAGGATAAGTGTTCGTTTTTAGGGAAATGTCGGGTGGGTTACCTTCCCGGCGGGTGGTTAAGATTTTGAGAGCCGTCGGACTCTCGCGCTGTGCGATTCGGGGATAGTATATCGCAAACTCTTTGAGGACAAAGAGGCTACGAATTTGGCGAGGCAAGGAGGCGGGAGGACACCCGGGTATTTGGATGGGGGAGGAAGGAAAATTAAGTTGTGTTTGCCTTCCACCTCTCAATTGAGAAAAAAAGAGTGACCCCAAAGAAGCAAAACTATCATAAGGAAAAGGTGCCAACTACCGTTACAACCGAAAGGTAGCTAACTCCTCAAAGAGTGAAAACTGTCTCGACAGCTGCCCATTTATGATCTTTTCCCTTTTTTGCATGGAGTCATCAATCCCTTTGCTGGATCTTTGGCTTCCTAGCATAAGTGGTATAACTGTCGGAATTTTGAACTGCTGCACCAGGTGGGTTCCTAGGCTTGGCTCTATTCTCGCCTAGTCAAAGGTGCTCTAACTGAGTTAGGAACAGTAAAGTCTCTGTTTAGCTCATAAGACTAGGGCCATGCTCTAGTTCCATTTATGCTCTTTCAGCTGGGAGCGCACGAGGCTACCCATAGTCTACCATGGCGGGTCGGGTACATTTTTCCGCCTTAAACAAAGGGATCCCCCTGGGTGCGACTTGAGCTATATTGTAAAAAGCCTCGTAATTTCAACTTCTACCAGGTTTATTCTTCAAGTGGGTTGCTCGCACAGGAGTACCACTGTGAGTGATAGCAAGATGGGTGGATGTATTTGCTGATATACTGTAGTAGGAAATGTTACAACGTAGGAATTAGTATTAATGTTTCAGGTGAGCCTTGTGCCTAGTACCTGAAGTTTGGATGTCACACTTTTGTCACCTTTCCCCGGCACGATGGTCTGGGTCGTGGGTATTACGGCGGTATTTAAGAACAAAAGTCCGGCATCAAAAATGCGTCTGTGGCAACCAACTTGGCAACCAAATGCCAAGCTGGAAGTGATAAATATGTTTATGCCGTGAACCACTCTCTCACTTCCTACAGGAGCAAGTCTAGAATTAATAAAATTCCTACCTCTTCTTTTTAATTACCTCTTTCCCTCATGGAGCCTAACTTTGACAATGATGGCATAACCATATATCATCTTAAACACCGCATCTTGGGCCGCACTAGTTGGGTATCCAAGTTTGGGGAAGCTACAAATTTAAGGATGTCATAATAGTACTCCGCTCATGAAGGAAACTGGAAATATCTTCCTAGGTTCTGTCACAATATTAGAAAACATCTAAATGAGGGAAGTCTATTTTGTCACTCCTGATTTATTGTTCTGTAGCAATCAAATTTCTTTAGGTCTGAAAAGCCTTATTTTACACTTCTCCCGTGTCTCGCCATCCACTTAGGTGTCCAAGACTTTTAGGTTAACTGAAAATAACCTGTTTTCTACTACTACTTAGTAGGTCTCTGCGCGCAAACTCTGTAGTGATTAGAGGTATTCAAGCCCGGGGTTGAAAAAACAGTTATGCAGGTTTTTCGAGTCGAAAAACTTTGGTGTGTGTAATGACTTTTTGCATACAAAACTAGCAGATCAACTGGGAACTTGGCACTCGAAAAGCATTTTTCAACCCCGAGGCTGAATGCCTGTATTTCATTGGTTCTAAAGTTGGAAAGAGATGGAAGGATCGATAGGGGTTGTTTATAGGCTAGTCATTCCTTTATTATTATTATAGCAGTATGCAGATGAATGGGATGATAGATGGAGAGAAATGGAGGAGTGTCGGAAACAGTATGGTAGCCCTCCCCTGACAGTTTCATTGCACGAAGCTAGAATGGGAGTTATCGTACAAAAACCAAATAATTACTCCAGCCAATGTTGCAACGAAGGGGGGGTGAATCAAAAAGGTGGTCGAAGGGCTGAAACTCACTATTTCAAACTGGGGGGTATATAAGAGAGAATTCCTTCTAACAAAAATGGTAAACGAGGTAAACGATGAAATTTAAGGCAGCTGGAAACAAGAAAACAAATAAAATAATAGGAAAAGGAAGTAAAATGTAACAGAAGAAGCAAACAAACTAGCACCAGTGCTCTTCTTTTCCTCCACCTGGGAAAAAATACTTACACACTGGCATGCTGGTTAAAAGTAGAAATTCCCCTAAAAGTTCCTGCTATTTTTGCTTACTAAGACATTAAAGAACCCCCCCTTCAATCCCCATTTTCAAAAGCCTCGAGTCAAACCCCCTCCGGGTTCAATGACCGAGGCCTTCTTTGCAACGCTGCTTCCAGCCCTGAAAGCGAGAAAGTGGTTCATGGCATAGACATATTTATCGCTTCTAGCTTGGCATTTGGTTGCTCTAGAATTGTTTTTAATGCCAGACTCCTCATCCTAGGGTACCTAGGGTCTAGAAAACCAAATTGTTTTCTGAGCCCCTAGGGACATTTGTGGCTTTTTGTTAGCCGTGTACAAATCAGTGCTTATCTTATCTACCATAGGCAGAATCTGAGATAAGGTATGTTCAAGTTGATCTTGGTAACAATTGTTCAAAGGGCTAAGGAAATTGGGGAAAAGTGTAATTAGAAGTATGATAATATTATAATGGTTGGAATAGCTCAACCTAATCCAGAAGTTCATGTGCTGTATTACCATTAATTACATTGTAAAGTACACTAACTCTTTTATTCTAATTTCCCACATCAGCATTAACCAAATACAGAAAGCTATGATAATGTCCAAGTTTCCATTGAGCGGCCCCTTTCCAAGTGAAATGCAAGATGAAATACCATACTGTTTCATTTTGAAAACCTGTTCCTCTTGGAATACTACTAATAGTTAGATAATAATTGTAATCTTCTGAGGGTAGAAGAGGGCCGTAGCTTGAAATATAATTGACTTTCCCCATCCAGTTGGTACTGTAAGGATTAAATCTTCACCTTGATACAAATAAGTAATAGCATCTAGCTGAAGATCCCTTAAGGTAATTTGAAAAGTATGTAGAATTGTTTGTGAAATTTTGAATTGTGAAAGTTGACTCATTTTGATTGCTGCTATACTATACTTGAGGTCTTTTCATTTTTAGTCCTATCATAATGTGAAAAAATAACTTGAATTTTAATATTAAATTTTGGTCTATACTAGTGAGAATTATCCAAACAATCCAAATTTATTTATAATGACTAATTACTCTCCAAATCATCATTTTCCTATTTTTCTAAGCCCTTTGAACAATTGTTACCAAGATCAACATACCTTGTCTCAGATTCTGCCTATAGTAGATAAGATAAGCACTGATTTGTACATGGCTAACAAAAAGCCACGAATGTCCCTAGAGGCTCAGAAAACAATTTGGTTTTCCAGACCCTAGGTACTCAAGGATGTTAGACTCCTGTTCCTAAATACTACCATAGCCTGCTTATCTATGGACAATGTGGAACCCTAGGTTTTTTGCTATCATAGATGATTATTAACGATGCTGCTGGGCATGAGATTGTTGTTTGTCCCCGATTACTACTCTATTGAGTGTTCAAGAGGAACTCAGCCTCCCATGTACTTGAGTACCATACTATATTATTTCCCTTGTTTTAGTGTTCTTCCTTACCACGTTTCCTTCCGCTGCTGTTGTTACAATCCTCTCCTCTCCAGGTGAGACTTGCAGCAGGTAACCGATAGTTTGCTAACCATCCCTTCTTCTTAGCACGATAGCTGTTACAATAGCTAAGTCCATTGACTCCAATCTAGCAACGTTGATCGCCAGGCTCGTATAAGACGGTTGGGTCTTGATTCTGGAAACCGTGGTAGATAAAGATCTTTGTATTGAAACTATATAGTATGAAAGAACTTGGATGGTTGCGTGAAGAACCCAAATCCCATGCCTTTAATTTTTAATTTTATTTTTTTTTATCATGTGCTTTGTATTAATCAACTACTGGGAACAAAGACTACGTGCAGCGTTAGCTATGGTAAAGAGAGAACCCCGTCCCCTATTTTTCTCCACCCTGGCACCAGGGAAAAAGCCATCAACCCAAGTCTCTCTGGTACAAGACCAACCGCACACCAGCCACGCAAAATAAGAAATCCCCCTCCGACTAGGCGGTCGAAATGAAAAATACAAATAAATACATGGAGAGGAATCAATAGGAAAACCCTTGCCGTAGACACCAACAACAAAATAAATAATTGTTATAACCACTAATGAAACCCAAAGTAACCGACAATGAAAGAAGAACAATGGCGGAGCGGGGGCTACTATAAACCGTTGCGGTGTTGCATACATTACTCAACAACCCAAGGCGTTGACATCCGCCACCGAGGCAGTGCAATACGATGACAGAGCGTAACCGAGGGGTGCGTCCGTGGAGATTTCGCGAGGGCGGGGTAAGGTAAAGGGGCAGTAGGGTGCCAGCCAAGTGAGTGGATTGTAGCTGTAACCGAGTAACGGGACGAGACCTTGTGGGAGGAGAGGAGGGGTAGACCCAATAACCTTGGAAACTATCGGTAACCGTGTGCGTGTCTGACTAGGCAGCCTCTTACGGAGGTGAAGAGAACGGAGAAATTGACCATAGCCTGTTGGAAGGTTTTCTCCTACTGCGAACTGTAGTCCCAGCCGTCGGTAACATGGGCGAGAGGGTGTTGCCGACCGTGTGAGTGCTAAGCGAGGTAGCGAAGCGCGAGCTGAGAGAGGAGGGAGTGGAGCCAAACGACCCCTAGAAACAAGGACACCAGGGCCCAAGGACATGATGAGGGAAGTAAGGTGGGAGGGGGGGGGAGCAGCTCATGGAGAGTGCGGGTGCAGCTCACTGGGAGTGCGGGAGTGGTGGATGTTGACAATGAATTCTCATTGTGTTGAGATTTCAATCGCCGGGTGTGTAGAGGAGATAGTTCGTGACCCAAATCCCATGCCCCAAGGGTGCCCTTATATAGGAGTTCTTCTCTCAACCCTACCCTTGTGTGACTTATACCCTCGCGTCACACGACTCATGACTCATAGTGAGTCATAGTGTGAAATCCCTCAGCTGACTCGTTCAAGTTAGTTTTGCCATATCTCCCAATCAATTAAAACCCATAAAACAAGCCATGTGCCCTAGCGGGGTCACATGCGTGAAACTCATGACTCATAATGATGAGTTATGTGCGAAATACATAAACCACATGACCAAAATCGTGCGTCATGTCAAATATCAACCAATAACAATCAACCAATGACAGGCTATGGCGTCGTCATGTAAAATCTTATAAGTCAACTGATCTCATAGCGTGAAAGATAACAAACTAATAACTAATAACTATTAGTCATGCGAGATCCTGCCTTGCTTAGTCACCGTTTGTGACAGCTGTAACTCAATTCAAATTGAAGGAACCAACAATAGAAACATATCTCTCAGCAGTAATTACAGATGATAAGATTGCAGTATCGCCACAGTTGATCATGGACGAGGCTTTCCTTCTAACTGCCTCCAAGGTGGTGGTGGGAATCGATAGGGCAACGATACTATCTCTATACCAAAGTGCGGTATCTAACGAGACTAAGTACTGGAGGCTTAGACTAAGTTGTTGTAACAAACTTGTTACTATATCACAACTACCAAGTAGTTCCTAATAGCTAAGTATGTTTGGTCTGGATTCTTAAAGCAAACTGAAGAAGTAACTGTTCAACCAAGTGTATTGAAAACTCTGTCTGTCGGTGTCTGCTTTCTCTAAGTCCGGAAAATAGCAGGTCTTAAATACACTTGTCAGGCTAACAGGAGCCTTGTAAACAATAACTATAAAAACTCCAAAACCGTAGCGTTAAAACATTACATAAAACATATCAAGTATCAAAGGATATCTTGACACAATAAATAAAACATACTAAGTATCAAATGATACTCGAAACCAAACATAAAACATCATGAGTATCAAATTCAATAATCAAACATACTGAGTATCAAACGATACTCGAAACCAAACACAAAACATCATGAGTATCAAACTCAATCATAAAACATGCTGAGTATCAAACGATTCTCGAAACCCAAACTAATAACCTATACCGGTTACATTCCTCATAACTGATTCTTGTGCACATTAAGCGATCAAGAAGAAAGATGATGAATTTTGTACTCTACTGAGTCTTATGATTTTGGTGTATGCAAGAGTAGAATCAGGGAAATGTCGGAGCATGGTCCAAGGTGGTCCTGAACACTCCTGGTCCACCAAGGGGGGTCGTGGTCCCCGTGGTCCACCTGGTGCACTCCGATCTGCTCTGATCCACACCTTTGGAAATTTTACCGAAAATGTGGATCAGGGTGGATTAGGGTGGACCAGGAGGACCAGGGGGACCATAACCCCCCTTGGTAGACCAGGAGTGGTTTTTACATTTTGCTGATGCTAGATGTATTTATAAAGGTTATATTTTTTGTTAAATCCTAGAATTTATTTGCTTAAAGGTGCGAATCTCAGCTTTAAAGACAAGTATCACTATGATATACAGACAAATACAAGCTCCATTTAGACTCTAAGGTATGTCTGTCAAAAATCTCTTCCGCAGGCCTAGGGGAAAAAAGGCTGCCACTAGTCCCTCTAGTATCAGGCCAACCGCACATTTAGCCCAAAGAAAGAACTCCACTACTGGCACATTGTGGACAATTAAAAGAAGTTACAATAGAAAGCAACAAGAAAACCCATACCGTACACTTTGAACAAAGGAAATACAAAGAAATCAAAAATAAGATGTTACAATCCTCTCCTCTCCGGGTGATACTTGCAGCAGGTAACCGATAGTCTCCTAACGATCACTTCTTCTTAGCCCGATAGTTGTTGCGATAGCTAAGTCCGTTGACTCCTATCCAGCAAAGTCGATCGCTAGGCTCATATAAGACCTTCTTGTCTTGATTCCCGAAAGCGTGATAGATAAAGATCTTTGTATTGAAAGTATAGCGTATGAAAGAACTTAGATGGTTGTGTGAAGAACCCAAATCCCATGCCCCGAGGGTGCCCTTGTATAGGGGTTCTTCCCTCAACCCTAACCCTGCGTGACTCATACTCTCGCCTCACACGACTCATGACTCATAGTGAGTCAAAGTGGGAAATCCATCAGCTGACTCGTCCGAGTCAGCTGCGCCCTATTTCGCAACCGATCAAAACCCATAAAACCTGTCATATGCCCTAACCGGGTCACATGTGCGAAACCCATGACTCATAACTATGAGTCATGTGCGAAATACATAAACCACATGACCACAATCGTGCGTTATGTCAAATATCAACCAATCACAATAAACCAATGACACGCTATTGCGTCGTCATGTAAAATCCTATGAGTCAACTGATCTCATAGCGTGAAAGATAACAAACCGATGACTAATAACTATTAGTCATGTGAGAGTCTGCCTTGCCTAGTCACCGTTTGTGACATAAGAACTATTAGTGATAAGATGACACTTCCAGATTTTGCAGGCTGAGCTCCAGATGAGCACAAAGGTACATTGGTCAACCTCAATTGTTGTTCTTGTCTTAAGTAGGAAGACCTGGGTGTGACAACCTACTGCGGAGAGTACCTGACCGGTCAGACTGTCAGAACTAAAGGTAGTGCAATGTCAATCCACGTTGCCAAAATACCCAGTCAGGAGGGTAGAAACGTTCAACTAATCTGAGGGGGAAAAGTTTAATAGAAAGGAGGTAGTAGTAGTAACCTGTAATAGCTATTAAGTGAGAGGCTGACTGTGACAGAATTGTAAATGAATTGTTACCAGGGTGTGAGCTACAGTATTTTTCTCTCAGCCGGAAAGAATATCATTCTAGTAGACTTATAAAGCTCAAAGTTCTGTGGCCAGACAGGATGGTGTAATTAGGTTGTAGTGTTGAACCCTGGTTTTTGCCTTTCTAAACAGGAAAATTCAAGGTGAGTCAGGAAACCAGTTGTGATGGAGCTTGATTTATAAAGGGCATGTGTTAGTACTTATACTAGTATAGACTGGGGTGAGATAATTGGGTAGTTTAGCATTCAGGAGGGAGTTTGCTCACCAAATATAAATAAATCCTATATTGTATTTAGCTTAGTATGCAGAATTTCCTGCATATAAGTTATCTCTCTTCTTCCTTAATTAGAAAAGGAGGGACAACCTCAGGCAACAACCATTAGACTCATCCCCCCCTCTAGTCCAATCGGGTGTAGTACTTCTTCTTTAATGATATTCCCATCCCCTCCATAGAGTATGATACCTTCAGGGCATTTCCCATCTAGTTATTATCTTGTATAGTTGAGCATTAGAGCAATACACACACATAGTGGAAGACGGCTTGGTGACATACTTCATCAAACTGTCACAAACGGTGACTAAGCAAGGCAGACTCTCACATGACTAATGGTTATTAGTCATCGGTTAGTTATCTTTCACGCTATGAGATCAGTTGACTAATAGGATTTTACATGATGACACAATAGCCTGTTATTGGTTGATTGTTATTGGTTGATATTTGACATGAGGAACGTTTGTGGTCATGTGGTTTATGTATCACGGGCATGACTCATAGTTATGAGTCATGGGTTTCATGCATGTGACCCCGTTAGAGCACATGACTTATTTTATGAGTTTTGATTGGTTGCGAGATATGGCGCAGTTGACTCATACGAGTCAGCTGATGGATTTCACACTATGACTCACTATGAGTCATGAGTCGCGTGACGCAAGGTTATGAGTCACGCAGGGTTAGGGTTGAGGGAAGAACCCTGATAGAAGGACAGCCTCGGGGCATGAGATTTGGGTGACGAACCATCTCCTCTACACACCCAGCGATTGAAATCTCAACACCATGAGAATTCATTGTCAACATCCACCACCCCCACACTCTCAGTGAGCTGCACCCCCACTCTCAGTGAGCTGCACCCGCACTCTCAGTGAGCTGCACCCCCACTCTCAGTGAGCTGCACCCGCACTCTCAGTCAGCTGCACCAGCACTCCCAGTGACCTGCACCCCCTCCCTCCCGCCTTACCTCCCTTGTCATGTCCTTGGGCCCCGGTGTCCTTGTTTCTAGGAGTCATTTGGCTCTACTCCCCGCGCTCTCCACTTGCCCTTCGCTGCCTTGCTTAGCGCTCGAACGGTCGGCAACATCCTCTAACCCACGTTACAGACGGCGGGTACTACAGTTCACAGTAGGAGATAACTTTCAACAGGCTATGGTCGATTTCTCCATCCTCTTCACTTCCGCTAGAGGCGGCCTAGTCAGAAACACACACGGTTACCGATAGTTTCCACGGTTATTGGGTCCACCCCTCCTCTCCCCCTTAAGGTTTCATCCCGTTGCTCGGTTACAGCTATAATCCGCTCACTTGGCTGGCACCCTACTGCCCCTTCGCCTCACCTTGCGAATTCTCCACGGTCGTGCCCCTCGGTTACGCTCAGTCGTCGTATTGCACTAGCCCCGTGGCGGATATCAACGCCTTGGGTTCACGAATAATGATTGCTACGCCGCAACAGTTTTAAGTGGCCCCCGCGCCCCCATTGTTCTTCTTTTATTGTCGGTTACTTTGGGTTTCACAGTGGTTATAACAATTATTTATTTTGTTGATGGTGTCTACGGCAAGGGTTTTCCTCTAGCTTCCTCCCCGTGTAGTTATTTGATTTTCTTGTTCCGCCCCTTCAGTCGGAGTTTGATTTCCTATTTTGCGCGGCTGGTGTGCGGTTGGTCTCATACCAGGTGGACTTGGGTTGATGGCTTTTTCCCTGGCGCCGGGTGGATAAGTGGGGATATGGTTTTTTCTTTACCATAGCTAGCGCTGCACGTAGTCTTTGTTCCCAGTAGTTGTTTAACACGAAGCACATAATAATAAAAAATAAAAAAAATAAAAAAAGGCATGGGATTTGGGTCACGAACCATCTCCCTTACACACCCGGTGATTGAAATCTCAACACCATGAGAATTGCCTGTCAACATCCACTGCCACCGCACTCTCAGTGAGCTGCACTCTCCCCCTCCCGACTTACTTCCCTTATCATGTCCTTGGGCCCTGGCGTCCTTGCTTCTAGGGGTCGTTTGGCTCGATCAACTCCTCTCTCCGATTGCGCTTCGCTGCCTCGCTTAGCGTTTGCACGGTCGGCAACACCCTCTCGCCCATGTTACAGCCGGCTGGGACTACGGTTCACAGTAGGAGAAAACATTTCAACAGGCGAAGGTCGATTTCTCCATTCTCTTCACTTCCACTAGAGGCTGCCTAGTCAGACACCCACACGGTTACCGATAGTTTCCACGGTTATTGCGTCTACCCCTCCTCCTCCCCTTCAGGTCTCGTCCCGTTGCTCGCTTATAGTTACAGTCCATTCACTTGGCTTGCACCATACTGCCTTGGCTGCCCTAGCGATTGCTACGGTCACGCCCCCCAGTTACGCTCAGTTGTTGTATTGCACTGCCTCAGTGGTGGATGTCAACGTCTTGGGTTCTCGAGTAATGTTTGCAATGACACATCGGTTTCATTGGCCCCCGCACCCTCTTTGTTCCTCTGTCATTATCGGTTACTTAGGGTTTCGTTAGTGGTTTATCAATTATTTCCTTTGTTGGTGTCTACAGTAAGGGTTTTCCTGTTGATTCCTCCCCATGTATTTATTTGTATTTTTTTTTTCGACCTTTTAGTCGGAGGGGGATTTCTTATTTTGCGTGGCTGGTGTCCAGTTGGTCTCGTCCCAGAGAGACTTGGGTTGATGGCTTTTCCCCTGGTGCTGGGTTGGAGAAAAAATAGGGGATGTGGTTCTTTCCTTACCATAGCTAGCACTGGACGTAGTCTTTCTTCCCCGTGGTTGTTTAATACAAAGCAGATGATATAAAAAAAAAAAAAAGAAAAAGGCATGGGATTTGGGTTCTTCACGCAACCATCTCAGTTCTTTCATCCACTATACTTTCAATAGAAAGATCTTTATCTCTCACACTTTTGGGAAACAAGACACGACTGTCTTATATGAGCCTAGCGATCGACGTTGCTAGATAGGAGTCAACGGACCTAGCTATAGCAACAGTTATTGAGCTAAGAGAAGTGATGGTTAGCGAACTATCGGTTACCTGCTACAAGTATCCCCCGGAGAAGAGAGAATTGTAACACAAACTAAGTCAAAGTTATCGAACACCCCCTCTCCGGTATTCAGAAGGCGGGAACATGTATATCTCATTAGTTCCTTGGATAAATAGGTGCCACAAATGGTGACTAAGCGAGGAAAGATTTCATATGACTAATAGTTATTAGTTATAGGTTTGTTATCTTTCGGATTATGAGATCAGTTGACTCATATGTTTTCACATGACTGTAGATGAGCCTCTCATTGGGATATTGTTATTGGACAAGTTATTTGACATGACTCACAATCGTGATCATGTGGTTTATGTTTCTTGCACATGACTCATAGTTATGGGTCATGGGTTTTGTGCATGTGACCTTGTTGGGCACATGATTTATTTAGTGTGTTAGAATTGGTTAATAGATTAGTGGACAGTGACTCATAGGAGTCAGCTGATTGGTTTCAGACTCTGACTCACTTGAGTCATGAAATCGTGTGACTCATAGGTATAAGTCACTGGGGTTAGAGTTGTGGGGACGATCGCCTATATAAGGCCGCCCTCAGGCGGAATGTAGTTAGTGATAAGAATCCATCGTCGGCACCCACTACCCTCCCACTTCTAGTGAGCTGCCCCCCCCCCTTCCTCCCATCTCCCTTATCATGATCTTGAGGTTTGGCATCCTTGTTCCTAAGTGTTATGGGGGTAGTAATATTGTAAGAACAAGCGAATATACTAGGCCCGATCGTTCGTAATTCGGAGAATACGTCTAGCGAGACGAAAGCCTTTTAAGATAAAATGATAATGTAGGTTGGAACGATAAATATTTGTTTAACGTGTATATATTGTTAAGGCCTCTTCTCCGTTGCTTGATGATGATAGCAGCTATGACGATACCTCAATATTTATATTCCGCGTCTGGGTGTTCGCGGGCTACATAATCTCTTCCTATAACTAAGTATCTTTCTTTCACCTGGCTCGACTTCTTTGAAGTGGGAGCCAGACTTGACCCTGAACGTCCGCTATCTTTCTACTGTCGCTTGCGCAACTTATTGCCACATATGCCTCACTCCTGGGGAGGGTGTAGCGCCCATCCTCCTAGATGGCCATATGAACATGTATCCGTTGCTAAATAGATTTACGAATAATGTCCATGTTTTCGCATGTCAGACAATTATTCGCTGGGATAGAAGATGGCCAGTCTCTATATTGTTGACTCCGTTTCTACTTGGTTTGCAGGAGGTATTCCTTTGTCTTAACCGGCATCTCACGACTCGTTCCTATTGATCGAACCAATGGTTACGACAATAGTTATAGGTCCATTGCCAACAACCCCTTTGGGAGTTCCCGACTCCCTTTCCGAGCATCGTGTATTCCTACTGGCTAATGAGCGCCTTTCCAGACTCAGGAAGCCTAACTAAGGTAGATACGTCCAGTGAGTTTGTATCCACTTTCCGATACTAAATCTTGTGGTGGTTGTAACTCTGCGCGGTGTTGTCCGATCGAGATGCTTTCACTTGCATGAGGTGCTCTAAGGTCTCCTCTCATATATCCTGCGAACAGGAACCGGTTTGACAGACGGCTGCGACGTATACGGTGTTGTAAGTAGGGTCTTCTTTACTCATGTCTTTGGTGAAGGGACGCAACTTCCCCGGCGACGTATAGCGACCTACTGTCCTAACGTCGGGGCTGGAGGGGAGTGTTGCTAAGTCTTTTTTTTGAGGTTCGTGCGCGAAGGTAGGGTAACTTGACCCTCTTATCCATCTGGGAGCTCTGTGCCTAACACTAAGGGTCTCACAGGTTCACCCCTCCCCCCTCTCCGCTCGGGTTTTCACTGCCTTGGTTAACCCTTCCACGGTCGGCAACACCCTCTTGCCCATGTTACAGCCGGCTGGGACTACAGTTTGCACTAGGAGAAACTTTTTCACTAGGTCATGGCCAATTTCGCCATTTTCTTCTTCACCTTTAGAGACTGCCTAGTCAGACACGCACAGAGTTACCGATAGTTTCTACGGTTATTGGGTTTACTCCTCCTCCTCCTCCTCCGGTCTCGTCATGTTGCTCGGTTACAGCTATCATCCACTCACTTGGCTTGCACCCGACTGCCCCTTTGCCTACCTCGTGGCTTCTCCAAGGGTGCAGCCCTCGGTTAGGCTGTGTCGTCATATTGCACTGCCTCAGCGGCCGATGTCAACGCCTTGGGTTCTCATGAAATGTTTTGCATGGCTGCATGTTTCGTGGCCCTCCCAGCCTCGATTGTTATTCTTTGGATTTTAGTTGTGATTATAGCCAGGAGTCTCTTTTGTTGATGTCTACAGCCCGGGTTTTCCTGTTGATTCCTCCCGATGTTGTAATTGATTTTCCTTCATTGCCCGATTCGGCTAGTGTCACAAACGGTGACTAAGCAAGGCAGACTCTCACATGACTAATAGTTATTAGTCATCAGTTTGTTATTTTTTACGCTATGAGATCCGTTGACTCATAGGTTTTCACATGACGACGGAATAGTGTGTTATTGGTTTATTGTTATTGGTTGAGATTTGACATGACACACATTCGTGGTCCTGTGGTTTATGTATTTCGCACATGACTCATGTTTACGAGTCATCGGTTTCACGCATGTGACCCCGTTAGGGCACATGACAGGTTTTATGGGTTTTGATTGGTTACAAGATATGGCGCAGCTGACCCGGATGGGTTAGCTGATGGATTTCAGACTATGACTCACTATGAGTCATGAGTCGCGTGACGCGAGAACATGAGTCACGCAAGGTTAGGGGTGAGGGAAGAACCCCTATATAAGGGCACCCTCGGGGCATGGGATTTAGGGCAAGCTCCTCGCCCTCTACAATCCCCCCCCTACATTCTACTCAAACGCAGATCCCGCTTTGCTTACGGGACACCTTTGTACGCTCCACCCCCCCACTCCGTCCCCTGATGGAGATACCACCCATCCCCCCTGGCAACCAGGCCCTGGCAGCTGCCATTTCCCTCGCAACCACCCCCGCCTTCAGGAACCCGCCTCCGCCTCCGCC
>Ga0307507_10004422_pt1 | contig 24992 bp, 9 predicted proteins | sample 7_EM_MG_FD_207223 | JGI IMG/M metagenome (GOLD analysis project Ga0307507, IMG submission 207223) | Populus trichocarpa ectomycorrhiza microbial communities from riparian zone in the Pacific Northwest, United States - 7_EM | ecosystem: Host-associated > Plants > Roots > Unclassified | place...
GTTCTATTTTATGCTTTCCTTTTTCTATTCTGCTTTTGCTATACTTTTGTTTGGCTATTCTTCTGTAGGATAGAACGTTAGGGGACAACGTTCTTGGTGGGGGAGGTATGTGGTGGTGTAGATTGGATGTCGCCTACTGTCTTGGCATTTTCCTGTATTTATTGAGCTTCGGCTTTCCTCCTTTCCTCCTTATCTCACAGACATCACGAACCTACCAGTTACCGGAAATACACTCTTTTCTTTCTTTCTTACAGACTGCTTTACTGATTACTTTTGACTGATTATGACCGACCGACCAACAGACAGACAGACAGACTGACTAACTGACAGCATTCTGACTTCCTATCTAAGAGACACCGTACCCTTCCACATTACTATCTCCTATATAATTGCTGTGTTATCTACCTAGCGTTTCTTTTCTACCCTAAGGCTTATAGGAACCACTAGGACTTTAACTAAGTAATCCTTATAGAGTACCTTTATACTAATACGTTCTCCTAGCCTATCCCCTATCCTTACAGCTTATTCCTTTACCTGTTAGTCCTTTAAGGTAACTCTAATATCTCCGCTCCTAAGGTGTTAGACTATAACAGCATTATAAACCTCTTTATAAATCTCTATAAGGACTTCTGTTTCTAATTATCCCCTAAGCCCCTCTACTTTTTCTATATTTGGTTATATTATAATTATATACCCAGTTGTTATTTTAAGGGGGGTAGGTTCCCTATACTGTAGAAGCGCAGCTACAGCAGCCCAGGTGCGGCTTACCGGTAAGGGGGGTTTTTATTTATTTTTAATTTTGCTTAGCTGTTAGAGGATTTAATTAAGGGTCTGCTAAAGGGATGCCTAAGGTTTACTGGACTGGCGGAGCTATTCTACTAGCTATGTAAGTTTATTATAGCTAACAGTTACTGTCGGGAATTAGGCAAGCGGTCGTCACGTAACGCCGCGGCACTAGCGTGGCGAGGAGTCTTAAGCTCCTTGCCCTTTCTTATTCCAATCAAGAAGTATATTAACCAACATTACTGTAACCTACTCGAGTAGTCGTTATTGGTGAGTTACCCTGTGTGACCAATACTAATTAGTGGTTGAACACACAGTCAACCATAGAGCAGCTAGGTTATCGACAGAAGAGATAGTCTTGTGCAGGGGTTCCCGGCGATACTGTGCTACCTTAGGCTTGCGGAAAACCAGTAATAGAAGTGTTACTAAGTACTAGGAGATACCAAGTTGCGTCTATCACACAGAACAATCGCGTTTACGAAGATTTGGTTAAGTACTTTAGGTTAGAAGTGTTACTAAACCTAGGGTCCTAAGTTAACGTCCGAAACGCGTCGACTACGCCTCAAATTGCCTACCTTTTGACAGCAAACCTACGAGATCCTACAAAGCCGAAAATCCTACCTACCTTCGACATACGACACCCTGTCAATTCTACTCCTATTATGGCGTTAACCTACCCAAAGAAGTACAAGAACAATATTAACCTAGAGATATAGGATAAAAACATCGACCCTATAAACACCAAGCAACAGGACCTGAACGGATTCTTACTATACTGCATAGCATAATACACAGACAGCGAATACAACAATACTGTGCTATAGTATTGCATAAAGGAGGACTTTGTTAGATGGACAAAGAAAACATAGGCCCTTATGAAAAAGAATATCGTATAAGACTTCCGTAACTTCCTTTAAAAGAACGGAGTATTTGTCCCTATAGATAGAGACACTATTAGAGACAATATTTAGGAGCAAGTTATTAATGTAAAAGAAGAGCATAAATGGACTCCATAAGAGATTAAGCACCAACTACGCAATATAAAGAAGCTTAACTTACGATGGAATCCAAATAATATACTAATAGAGACACGTTCTAATTCTATTACTCTAGGCACGAGTTCTTACGTGCCGTATCCATTACTTCCACTAATTTAACCTGTAACTTTAACTACTGCCCCCTAAGAGCAAGCGCAAGACCCCCTTGCTTCGCGATTCAATAACCTTTAAACTCTGCTATAGGAAGATTAGGTACCATACCGTGTTCCATTAAGCTCTGTATCTCCACTATAGCCTATAAAGCAATCCCCACCTTAATCTCTAATGCAATTTTAACGTGGCCTAACACCGCTTAGAGGCACCTTAAAAATACTTATAGAGCTTACAAAACTCTATTTAGACCAGAAAAAGAGGTTTAGTAGGGAACTGTATAATATCCTTAATTTAAAGCTGCGCATCTTCTATAACTATTACTAGAAGGTTGGACTGGAACCTAACCAATATTATAACGCTTATTCTGTTATGCTTAAGGGCCGCGCCAGTACCTTCTATTATAATTATTTGGTAGGAAAAGGATACAATTTTAACTGAATAATATATAAGACAAGATACCACTTTGAAATAGAAGAGAATAAGCAGTAGTATATATCGGAGTGGAGAGAGACTACCTTTTTAAGAATTATTACTATAAATCTAGATGTCTCTTAACTTAACTACCTTCAAAAGCTCTTTAATTAACTTTAGATAATTTAGCGTGGTTTATCCAAATTATATTAAGAGGACTTTAGCCTACGTAATTAAGTTATTAGCGCATGCTAAGGTATTAAAGAATGCAACCTTGCCCTCTTTAATCCTATAAATACTTATAAAGAAGTATATGCTCAATTAAGATCCTCTATTAGCACCGCTCTACACTCTTAAGAAGTATAGTAATTTAACACCTAACCCTAACCTACTTCGATCGACCCGACCGATTAACATAATTATAACTAGACTGATCAAACATATAGTGGCTAGGGTAAGGGATACGGCAAAGGGTATAATCAACGTCAACTATAAAGAAATCGTAGAGGTCCTTGTGGAAGTTTATCTTAAAACAATTAATAGAAGAAATGCTACGTTTATAAAAAGCCAAATTGCTAGTTAACTAGGCACCCTCTTAATAGACAAAAAGAGGTATATAATAAGTTTCGCTAGAGCGCATAAAACGTTAGAAATTATAAGGTTACTATAGCCTACTTCTAAAGCTTCCTAGTTTAATATAAAGGCGAAGAAGATCTTAAGGGTAAGGTTAATAAGGCCAAACAGCTCCTTATAGATATGGAAATTGAGAACTACTCTCCTAACCAATACTTCACCGAGTATGGTAAGGTAAATGGTATATAAACTATTACTGTCTTTAATAACCAATCTATGCTCCATTCTGTTACAAAGTTAGATATCTTTAATAAGCTAAAAGAAAGTTCCACATTCTCCTTTAATAACAGATACTCGGTAAACGTCTTCCATAGTATTATGCTAGATACTAGAGCCGCAGGAGTATCTATAGTAGGAGAACCTTAAGTTCGAGCTCTTTAGTAGCTTAATAGCTCTGTTTAAATTAACTAATTAACGGCAGGCCAATATACAATTCGCTTTGGTAAGGGTACTGCGATCTCTCTCGGCACAATTAAGGTCCAAACTCCATTAGGATATATCACTTTTTATATTATTCCTGCAAATACCCCGTTTCTATTCTGCATCTAAGATATAGATAAGTTAGGCGTTAAGCTCAATAACCTTAAGAATATGCTTGTTTAGGGAGATAATCGGGTGCCCGTTATACGCAAGTGGGGTCACCCTTAGTTGCTCCTTTAATAGCTAAAAAGGAGCGTTGCTTGGAGCCATTTAACTAAGTTGGAGTTACATTAACTACACCGTCGCTTTAGTTACCCATTAGTTTATAGATTGCTTAGGGTTCTTTAGCAAGCAGGTTATAAAGTTAAGGCTAAGATAATTAAGCATTTTATAAAGTACTGCCATCACTGCCAAATAAACTAGAAGTCCCCTAGCCGATTTAAGTTCACCCTTAAAGATAACTACAACTTTAACTTCTGTATTATTATTAATATTATGTATCTTAGCGGCAAGCTAGTACTCCAAGTTATTAACCTCTTAACCTTTTTCCAAGCCGCATATTTCCTAAAGGATATGTCAGCTAGGAACGCATAGGATACTTTTTAATTATACTAGATTAATATCTACCTAGAACCCCCTAATCAAGTCATTTATGATATAGAAAGGAACTTCTTATCTATAGAGTTTCGGCAACAGGTAAAGGCAATGGAAATTAAGGTTAAGGAAGTCCCTATTAAGGCACATAATAGTGTCGGAAAAGTAGAACAATATTACACGCCATTATAACAAGTATATGAGATTATTTCTTTGGAACTAGAGGGCGCTAGCAAAGAGCTTATCTTATAGATGGCTGTTAAGGCTGTTAATAATTCCGCTAGCCTAGATAGGCTTATACCTATATTACTAGTCTTTGGCGCCTACCCTTAAATGACTAATAATTCTCTACTATCCCTATCCGTTATGTAACAAACGGAGGCTATTTATAAAGCAACAAAAGAGGTGCGACGTCTCTATGCTACGCGCCAGGTTAACAACGCACTAGGAATAAGAAATGGCCCAAATACCTTAACTACACTTGATCTGCCACTCCAATCTAAGGTACGCGTATGGCGTGAAAAGGGAGGATGGTTAGGCCCATATAAACTTATTGTAATTAATAGTTAGACTTGCACTCTTTAGATGCCCTATAGACCCACTTAATTCCGCCTAACTATTGTTAAGCCCTACTATAGAAATAACAGTTTTAAGCCTTTATAGGATGCCCTAGAGGATACCCCAGAGGAGAACTACAATTAACGTACTCTAGAAGGCGACTATAATTCTAATGCAATTATAGCAGATATGCCGCAACTATAACGCGGTAGAGGTCGCCTAAAGGGATCACGAAATTACTAATATCTTATTAATTTTAAAGAGCAATTTGTTACCGCTATTAAGAGTAGAGACAAGTTATTAATGGCCTTTATAATAGCTAAAGAGAAGGCTGACTTTAAGCTCGCAAAATAGCTTTAAAAGGAAGGCTGTATTATAACTTTAAGAGCTCCTTTCTAAGCATCTAACAAGTAGGAGATTAACGGTCTTATTATAAGAGAAGTCTTCAAATTCAAAAAGTATAACCCTACCAAGTTTAATAGAGTTCGTATCTTTAAGTTAAAAATAGTTAATAAGATTAAGGGCAAAGCTACTAACACCCCATTCAAGAAGTTAAGACTGGTTATTTAAGGTTATAACGATAATGGTAAAAAAGTAATTCTTATGCAATCCCCTATAATTTAACAAGCTAGTTAGCGAGTTATTATTACGCTAGCTCCTATTAGCGACTCAGTCAATCGAGGCACGAGCACGGTATAAGGGACGCGCAAGCCTGTATAATTGGTAGTCTATAAACGAGGATCCAAAGCTAGAGAAAGGAAGGGAGAAGAATAGTAGCGCCGTGTGAAGTTTTATGCGGTCCTCTAGTCACGTGGACTTACGTGACTCGGCGTCTACCATAACGTCTACTATAATCCACCGTTTTCTACCAGCGCTGTTACGGACGCTTTAAGTACAATGTTACGACTACTTGGGGAAGAGTCGCAAGAAGCTAGTTGGTTAATACAGGCATGGTCCAGAATGGATCTGGTGGAACCATGTGATAAGGAATAGTAAGCGAGTTACATAACGTTATACGCAGTATACAAAGTATACGTAGTATACGTCCACGTACAACACGTATAACGCGTACCTTACGTACAAGAGAGGGTTTCTTAGGAGTATAGTTGTGTATTTAAAGGACCTTAGTCCCTACTGTAGATAGTTCTCTCTTTGTAGTAAATCTTAGAATATAATTAGAGTTAATCTGTTAGGCAACCACTCTACTAGTTATTATTACGTTGTTGTTTTATTCTTACCTATATACCCAGCCTAATAACTGGACCTACTATAGTTCCTGCTACAAGGTTCCGTTACACATTTACTACTAAGGTTACGGTATTAAATAAGATCGAATAATATGCCACCTAAAGCACTAGTTGCAACAATGTCGACGGCAGCCACAACCTCAGGGCCAGGTGATACCAGTATAGACAATAGGGATTCTTAAGTGGTTACGTAAGGTCAGTTATAGGAAATGGTTGATTACTTATAAGACAATAATAGGATACTTAAAGAACGCATTAATGGAATTAGAGTAGTAAAAATTAAGCTACCTTTAATCAAATGATTTTTAGGAGAGAAGTTAAAGCTTAAGGGATTTCTTACGCAGATGTACTTTAAGGTAGTACAGGAAGGAGCGAAGTTAGTAATATCGTTAGACTAAGTAGCCTATGTAGGATTGTTCCTAATAGGGAGGGCACTTAAATGGTTTAAGCCATATCTTATGGAAATACAGGCCAATGGCATAACAACTACTAACTAGGACGTATAGTATATATTTACCAGTTAGAACGGATTTACGGAACAATTAACGCAGATATTTAGAGACCCGGAGGCCACAACCATAGTAGAATAAAAGCTTTAGAACTTAGTATAACGCACTTTAGTAATTAAGTATACAACACAGTTTTAAACACTAGTTATATAGGTTAAGTGGAACAATAGGGCGCTTATAGCACAGTATAAATAGGGACTTAAGGCTAAAGTCCAGAACGTAATTATCCTAATAGAAGATGCAGATACTCTAAGAGAGTTAATAGATTAGTTAATAAAGATCAATAATAGGATCTATTAAAGGGAACAAGCTAAAAGAGGGCAAGACAGAGTTCTATAGTTGTATAAGGCGCAGAGTACGCAATGACAGACATAGAGTTAAAAACTATGGAATGGCGCAGAGCTAATAGACCTAAGCGGTACTAAAGAAACCTAAAGGTGGGAAAAGAAACTATGGAAACCTAGAGGTTGAGGATTAAGTAATTAAAGGACCTAGAAGTAGAGGCTAAACCAGGAATCTTAGTAGTAGAAGACATTTAGGCGGACTCCATAGTAAGAAAAATGGTTTAAAGATAGAGCTTACATAAATTGCGGAAAACAAGGTTATTTTGCTAGAGACTATAGAGGTGGTTAGAGTAACTATACGGTAAAGGGAACTAGGCCAGCAGAAGGCACGTACGTACAGAGGGATAATGGTGCACTGTAAGGAACAAAAGAGTGTTTAATTAACAGTTTTGCATATTGTTACAACAACGTATGCCGAATTTATAAGGACGCTAAGTACGGCGCAAGCTATTGGCTATAGGAGCTATTATTATCTAAGTTTAGAGGAACTAACAAACCAGCTTATAGATTAGACATTAAAGACAATGAATTTAATAAAGGCAAAGCATTTACTAATAATAAGGTAATAAAGGTAGCTTACTAGAAGCATGCAGACCTTAAAGAAGTTAAAATAGAAGCAGAAACTAAGACCATTATAGAATAGGGTTTAGTAACGGATGTTATAATACTATTGGATATAATTTCTATTGCTTTACAAGACGATAGGAGTAACGTTTAGAGGAAACTAAGCAAGTAGATAACTGCTAGTGCTAGCTTATTACTTAATAAAGGCAAAAGGCCACAGGCTTAAGATTCTCAGGAAGAGATAAAAGAAGCTTAAGATTCTTAAGATAAGACAAGACACACCTAAGAACCCATAACGGACAAAAACTAATGGGAAAGGGCAGTGACTTAGTTTAGTGACAAACGAATAAGTATAGGACGTAAGTTCAAGAACTACGAGTTTGGGGAATAAGTAAGAACGTTAGTAATCCTAGGTAAACGCAGTATTCAGCCTAAAGATTAAACAGTCAATACCAGGATTAAAAAGCAAGACGACTATAAAGATCTAGCTGCAAGACGCAGAAAACAAGAAACTATAGATAAGTTTAGAATAAGAATCATTATATAGTAGGAGCAAAAGCTAGACAAGAGGTTAGCGATGCTAGGTTATATAAGGGACAGAGCACCTATGCGAAGAGTTATTAATAGGCCAAGTGCAGGGACACCTAGGGTAAAGTGGTTAGACAAACTGGAATAAGAAGAGGATCTAGATATTCTAACCAGGTTCGAAGAAAGACATACTAAAGGATATTATAATGTAGCAATAATAAGGTACTTTCTAATAGATAGACCATACACACTAAACCAGCTATACGGAAAGTGGTATAGGCAACAACACAATAATAAATGGGCCGATTTTTATATATGGCTAGATAAAAAAGTTGTCCAAGACCAACCTATTATGGAAAAACGTATAAATTATATTAAAGGAGCGTTAATTATAATGTTAAGGAATCTAGAAGAAGGATCTAGGGACTAGAGAAGTAAGCAACAAATCTTAGTACCCGCAGTAGAAATACTAGTGGTTAGGTTAACTAGGTATAGGTTTAAACTTAAGGACGAAGATAAACTAAGAGTTAACCTAAAACATGTAGCGCATTATACACTATCATGGATAGCTTGTGTGGATGATATGTGTAATATATATAGAGCACTAAAAGATAGGAACCAGAAGTACCTAGTAAGGATATATTAGGCACCAGAGGAAAAGCGGTTTAGGAATGCTAAGTATATGCATAGATAGCACCCAGTAGAAGTATAAGGTTAAGGAGACTTAATACTTTAACTAGGAAGATTCTTTATGGAAGAATGCCTAGATAGATAATAGTGGTGGGAGTGCCTAGAGAACACTTATCTATAGTATATAGAGGAAAAGAAACGAACTAAGTATTAGCTAAAGTTGGACTAAGTACAAGCAGGATTGAGCAGCCAATAGTTAGGAAAAGGGGAGGCGTACGGAACCAGAGGGAACTAGTATTAGAGCCTTAGACCCTTAAAGGAATTCAAGGATAATACCTGAATTTACGAGTTAAATAGCAAGATCAGCAGTTTGAAGCATTGGTAAATAGTGGAGCAATTAGGAACCACATATCACTAAAGGTAGTAGAAAGAATGGGGCTACTATACAGATAGAAGAAACACCTATATCCACTTATAATAATTTTAGGAGATCAGATAGCCTATAGAGGAGGTATTATTAATCTTAAAACAGGACCTATTTAGCTAACTATTAAAGGGAGACCAGTTAGAATGTCTTTTAATATCCTACCGTTGGGATAGGACGAGGTGATACTAGGAATGCCTTAGTTACAGGAGTATAATCTAAAGATTAATTGGGTTACAGGTTAGGTTAATATTAGGGATACTTAATAGCGTAAAGTGCGACAGTAAACCAAGTTGGTATAGTACTAAGTAGGAGTGATATATAAAGAGACTAAGCGAGGCTTAAGTTATATACCAAAGAGATACCATAAGTATAGTAAGAAGTTATGGTTACCAGAAAGTAAAAAGCTATTAGAGTATATAGCATGGGACCACGAAATAGAATTAGAAAAAGGAATAAGTCCAAAGTTCTTTCTAATCTATAAGCTTACTAAAACAGAGTTAGTAGCGCTTAAGGAGTTTGTCCAGGAGAACTTACGCAAGGGATATATTAGACCGTTACAGTTATTAGCAGGATATCTAGTACTGTTCATCCCAAAGAAAAATGGAAAACTTAGGATGTGTATAGACTATAGACAGTTAAACAGCATTACCCAGAAGGATAGGTATTCTTTACCCTTAATTAGCAAAATCTAAGATAGGATAGGCAACGTAAAGATCTTTATAAAGATAGATCTAAGATAGGTGTACCATTAGATTAGGATCAAGGAAGGCAACAAATGGAAGGCAGCCTTTAGGTTAAAGGAAGGACTATATAAACTATTAGTTATATAATTTGGGCTTATAAACGCACTAGTAACGTTCCAGAAGCGAATTAATAGTGTGTTAGAAGAACACCTAGACGAGTTTGTTATAGCATACCTTAATAACATTATTATCTACTTAGAGAATAAGGAAGAATATAGAGAACATATTAAGTGGGTCTTAAAGAGACTATAGGAAGAACAGATGTCAGTAGCAATTAAGAAATGCAAGTTCTTTATAAAAAAAACCGATTTTGTTAAATTCGTTATTAAACTAGGCCAACTTAGTATAGATCTAAAAAAGATCGAGGCCATAGTAAATTGGTAAGAACTAGAGAATGTTATGCAGTTGAGATCGTTCCTAGGGTTTTACAATTATTGTAGAAGGTTTATAGCGTAGTAGTTAAAGGATATTGAGCCACTTATGCGGTTAATAAAGAAGAAAGAACCGTGGGTATAGGGAAAGGAGCAACAAGAACTATTTAGGGAAGTTAAAAGGTTGTTTACCTAGGAGCTAGTACTTAAGATCTATTAACCAGGTCTAGAGACGGTTATAGAAATAGATGTATTAGACTTTATACTAGGGGCGTGCTTCCTATAGAAATATTAGGACGGATGGCACCTAGTAACATACTATAGTCGGAGGATAATACTACTAGAGTTAAACTATAATATCTATAACAAGGAGTTACTAGGAATAGTTACAGCACTTAAAGAATAGAAAGCATTTTTATAAGGCATAGAGAAACTGTTTGTGGTTAAGACGGACTATAAGAACCTTATAGGATTCCTAATAATAAAGGAACTTAACCAAAGACAGGTTAGATGGGCGGAAATGCTTACAGAATACCATTTCGAAATTCAGTATACCAAGGGTATAGACAATGCACGAGTAGACGCTCTAAGCAGAAGGGCTGAACTATAAAGCAATAAAAAGCTATTAGGAGCTTTATTGCGAAGGGATTAAGACGGATTAATTAGGTACAATTATCCAAAGATCGCAGCAACTAAGAAAAGTTAGATCTATAAATTACCTAAGAGTAATTAGACACAGAAGATCTAAAAAGTATAGGTAGAGGATCTAGACTTAAAGCAATACAAAAATAGAAAAGCAACGTATGTACCTAAGTCTATTATAGAAGAGTTTATTAAAGAATTCCATAAGGGAATAATATAAGGACACAACGGAGCTACAGGCTTAGTGTTAAGACTTTAGAAAGAATACATTATTTAAGAAATCTAGGGACTAGCAAGATAAGTTATAAAGAAATATCTAGATTGCTAAAGGAACAAACTAATAAGGCATAAGCCATACGGAGGGCTATAACCTGTTAAAGTACCAGGAAGACCATAGGAAGTTATATTATAGGACTTTATTATTAAGTTACCAAAGTTAAGAGATTCTATTATAGGACAAGATTATAACGCGATTTTAGTAATAGTAGATAAGCTAACAAAGTGGGGATACTTCGTAGCATACACTAAAGAGATATTAGTAGAAGATGTCGCTAGAATCTATATAAAGGAAGTATTTACAAGATACGGAGTACTAGATAAAATTATATTAGATAGAGATCTAAGATTTATAGTAGTATTTTGGGAAGTGTTTCTGGCAGAATAAGGGGTTCGCGTAGTAATATCTACAGTATATTATCCGCAGACGGACGGATAAACGGAAAGACTAAATTAGACACTAGAACAGTATCTAAGGCATTATATTAATTACGTATAAAATAATTAGGTATTGTTATTACCAGTTACACAGTTTGTATATAATACAACACCACAAGAAGGAATGGGGATATTACTATTTAAGGCGAATTACGGGTATAAACTAAGAACATCGTTATCGCCATAATAAGCGAAAAAGACGAGTAGCACAGCTAAATAAAGAATAGAGACGTTAATGAATCTTCATGTAAACCTTATAGAAACAGCTAAACTAGTATAAAAACGAATAAAAAGGTACTACGATGCTAAGAGATCTGAGGGACCAGACCTTAAGGAGGGAGATAAAGTATGGCTACTATACAAAAATTTCAAGAGTCGACAACTAAGTAAGAAGTTGGACTATATCAGACTAGGACCTTTTAAAGTCAAGTAAAGAATTTTATTGGTTATATATAAGTTAAACCTACCAGCTAAAATGAAGATCTACCCTATATAATATGTTATAATGCTAGAGCTAGCATATGGGAATGTTAAGCCACTAGTTTATAAGGCAGATATATATAGAGGATAAGAGGAAGATAAATAGCAAGTTTTAAAGATTATTAGTTATGAGGACGTGGATAATGAAACGTGGTATAAGGTAAAGTAGATAGGCTATAGTAAGACTACCTAGGAACCACTAAGCAACCTAGAGAATGCTATAGGAAAGGTATGGGAGTATTAAAAGAAAGCAGGTTAGGGAGCGTTAAAAAAGGATTGCTAAAGAACAAGTTACCTAAGGGGGACCTAAGAGGAGTAATTACTAAGCTACTTGGAGTTATTTCCCTTATAGGAGGAGAGCTAGTCCTTTTATTACCTAACTTGTTAAGACCCTGTTAAACCAGTTTCCACTTCTTGGAATAAACCTTCTTACGCACTTTCTTAAGATAAAGAAGACAGGCAGAGGCCGATAGACGGGCTTTAAGGGCACGCTGTTAAGCAGCTATAGCCTTCTACTCCGCTTTTTATGAATAATAGAGTTCATCTAAGGCGTTTAAGAGCTCACTATTAAGCTTTGCAGCGGTAGATTAAACACAAGACCCTATAATAAGTTACTTAGGGAACTTAAAGACTGTTAAAAGTTATAGAACGCGTATACTTAGCGTTAGAAACAGAGCGAACATCGTAAAACAATTAAATATTTGCTTTAGTACACTCTAAGCAAGACAAGGGTTATTAAGATAAGGGACTTGCTATTACAATATACACTAACCCCGCTTTCGCATAACGAGAACACGGAGACGACATTATCTTACTAAGCGACAGTATGGCAGCCACGGTGCGAGCATAATGTTGCGCTTATAAAGAAGAAGAAGCTTTAGGTATAATAAGTAAAGATATTAACCAAATTAATTAAATGGACATTACACCTCTAGTGGACGACTTGGAGATGTTAGGAATCTTTAAGGATAAAGATAAAGAGGAGGGAGATAGTATTATGGACGCTTTAAGTACAATATTACAACTACTTAGGGAAGAGTTGTAAGAAGCTAGTTGGTTAATACAGGCATAGTCCAGGATGGATCTGGTGGAACTATATAATAAGGAATGGTAAGCGAGTTATATGACGTTATACGCAGTATACGAAGTATATGTAGTATATGTCTATATATAACACGTATAACGCATACCTTATATATAAGAGAGGGTTTCTTAGGAGTACGGTTGTGTATTTAAAGGACCTTAGTCCCTACCATAGATAGTTCTCTCCTTGTAGTGAATCTTAGAATACAATTAGAGTTAATCTATTAGGCAACCACTCCACCAGTTATTATTATATTGTTGTTTTGTTCTTACCTATATACCCAGCCCAATAACTGGACCCACCGTAGTTCCTGCTATAAGGTTCCGTTACAAGCGCCATAATATTACCCCCCCCTCCAAAAAAGCCTGCCCTTAGGCTTTGTATGTCCGTATTATGTCTATAGGGTGTTCTTATCTGTATGCTTGATAGGTAGCTTATTATCTTTGCTATACTAGCACTCCATCTACTTGTCTAGATACTTCGGGGGTTCTGGCTTGTTAGGGTATTGGTTATAGAATTCTTTAAGCTTTTGGGGGCAACCTATAAAGTTCTAGGCGGGGTATTAGGTTGGGTCTAGATCGTAACCTTTCTATTAGATACGGTATTTTAGCGTTCCTCGTACTAGTTTATAGGCTAGTATTTCATTAACTTCCTATTCGTCGTCGCCATTAACTTAAATTGGCAGTGGAGGCTTATTCTTTTATCCAGGTAGTAGGTTATTTATAGCTTTCCATAGCTTATCTAGTAAGAAAATAGGGTGGACTTTAATTGAGTCTGGGAGTTTAACCTTATATAAGTTGCCTTCTTTATTAAGGATCTTATATGGTTCTGCTATTTTATAGTTTAGCTTATAGCTAGGCCGTTCTATCTTCTAGTTCTTTGTTGTAACCCAGACCTTATCGCCTATAGTAAAGTCGGGCTCACGCCTGTGCTTATTTGCCTGCTGTTTTATTAATTTTTGGGCCTTCTCTAGGTTCTTATAGGCTACCGTCTATACTTCTTCTAAGCGTCTAGCATACTGCTATGCTTCCTTATAAGTGTAACGGTTCGTCTACATAGCTACCATTAAGGCGTCGTCGGTTACGGATCAACGTTGCCCTAACGTTGCCCTGACGACCGAACATGTACATAGTTATCTACCGCGCCCCTTTCTTTGAGCCCTTACCTTAGTCTATTTATAATATAGCCCCTTATTATTGCTTGATCTATCGGATTGCTCCCACGGAAAGCTAGCCGTAATATTAGACTAAGGTTAACCTTAACTAGCCTGTAGAGGCGACACAATACTAGGTCCAACGGTTAAATGCATAGCTAGACAGAGGGCTGTTCTACCACTATAACTATAGACCAATTAACCCTCTAAGCCCTACTTAAGGCAGGTAATTGCGACAGCGGATTAAGCAGCTAAAAGAAGAGACTGCAGCAATTAGATTAAAAGGATCACCCTAATTACAATCTTAGTAGTAAGAGTTGCCTAAAAAAGTAAAAGAGACACTATAGTAAAAAGGAGCGCGTTAAGACCTAGCGCGCTAGAGATAGCTACTAACCCAACACTAGCAGCACATGAGGAACCCGTAGACGCGTCACTTGAGCCGCCGGAGCTCTAACCATACTACGGCGAGACGGAGCTCGCGGATGATATAAAGAGCAAATAGGACTGTCTTATAGCGCAATTGGAAGACAATGAGAACCCTATATACTTTAAAATGGAGATAAAGAGAGAGTACACAGCCGCGACCACCTAAAGCCTAGCCGTGATCCCTATAACCAAACTCGTAGAAGAGCTGAAGCTCCAGGGAATACGAAGAAAGGCGATGGAACAGCAGATTGCTATGCTATAGCGTCTTGCAAACAACCATGCGCATAAGGCCCTTAATGGGAAAGAGGAGGCCGAGGCAAAGATAGCGGAGCTTAAGGAGCACTTGGACAACAGGACAGATAAGCTCCGCGAGGCCAATTAGAAGATATTAAGGATGGGCCGCAAGGTCACTATACAAGCCCTAAATCGGGAGGATAGTGAGCGAGGAAGTATACCGTTATGGACGATATAAGAAGGGACACCACTCTCTTAGACAAGCAGTGTTACGGGCCTAAGATATATAGCAAAGTTTCCAGACCTACCTACGCTGATAGATAGGAAAGAGCCTACCTATTATGCCTAGAGTGGCTATATATGAAACAAGCTTTAATCTAATGCAGACTGGTTCTATTAAGACAACCTAGATTAGGAAGAGAATGCAAAAGTGGCGTATATTAAGACACGTATAGGAGGTAAAGCTTATAACCACCTTTTACCCTACCTAGAGGCAGAGCGCGATGTGGAACGTAACCCTACTAGTAAAGAAGTACTTAAGTTCCTAGAGAATGTCTTTAAGGACCCAGATCGCCGTATTAAGGCCTAGCAGGAACTTAAAGGCCTTAAGATGCCATACCTAGGAGACTTTAATAATTTCTAATCTAACTTTATACGGCTAGCAAATATCTCAAGGATGCCACAAGACTAGTAGAAAGAGGAGCTTTATAATAAGCTTTATAACAGCCTACGCGTCCAAATGGAAGTTAAGGTGGTAGATAAAGACTGTAACTTCTAGGCCTATTATAAGACTGCCTAATAGTACGCCTAAGGTTTAAAGTAGATAGGTAAGGAGCAAAGTGACTGCAGAGCAGCCTAGGCTGTTAAGAGGGCTTCCACTAGGGGCGCTAAAGAGACTAAAGGTCCCCCCCCCTCCTAGTAGCCTCTAACTTTAGCACCAGCTACAAAAGCGCCAGTTACCTGTTTTAACTGTGGCAAGTAAGGACACTACTCTAACAACTACCTAGCGCCAAAGAAGGCGGAAGCTAAAGCAATTAACCGAAGTAAAGAGTATAAGATAGTTACTAGCTTATTAAAATTAGAAAACGAGTAGCTCTAGAAGAAGTCTCCTACCTAGAGCAGATTAGAGCAATTAACACAGCGCCTATACAGCTAAAGGAAATCTTAGAAGGCGCAGCCCTTATAACGCTATGCAGGATCGCGCTAGGCGGTATAGCTCTTAATATAATAAGCCTGCTCGACTCTAGTGCGGGCGGAGAGGCTTTTATATACTATAAGCTACTGCTAATTATTAAGCAATAACTGTAACCAAAGCTCTACAAGATTAAAGGACAAGGAGTTGCTGTGTCTAGCCATAATAACTAGCAGATGGATATAATTAAATAGCTCTTTAGGGCTAACCTAGTTATGGATGGCCAATAAGTCCCTACATGGTTCCTATTCTGTAATACTAGCCGCTATAATCTTCTTATTAGCCATAGGTGGTTTAAGAAAACTGGGGCCCTTATTAATTATAAACACTGGGTCTTAGTATAGCAAACCAAGAGGAACTACTATAGCAGGCAGGACGTAATTATACCAAGAAAGGAGCTCCTACCCCCGCCGATTAATAAGGATTACCAGAGAGACGCAGATTAAAGAGACACATTGCTAGACTAAGAGCCTAGGCCTACCCCCTAACGTATCCTTAAACGTATAGTCGCGATTAGAGAGCTCTAAGAGAAGAAGCCCCCTACTAAAATTAAACTGGAGGGGCAAGCTAGGCTAAAGCAAACTAAACGGACCTTGTACGACTACAAGCATACTTAGAAGATTGATACCCAAGATATAATTAGGAAAATGGAGGACTAGCTCCACCCTAGGCTAACTTCACCGTCAAAGCTAAGAGCAAGGAGGCTTTTATCTACTAGGGAGTTTAGAGCAGCAGACATCGCGCTACTTAAGGCGAGGAACTTCTTACAAGGAGCAAAGCGTAAGGATGTAGTAATTAGATATACTAGTCTCTACGAGATAGACCAGTTAATGGAGAATAGGAAGGGACAAGACGCCCTACCTAATAACAATAAGGAACTTCGCCGGCTTGTCTATAAAAAGCTGCCACAGCCCTACTAAGAATATACTAATAGCTTCTTAAAGGCTATATCTGATACGCTACTACCATATTATAAGGGAGTGGACCACGATATTATTCTTAAAGGCGACAGCCGCAATCTAGCCCCTAGCCCACTATATAATATATCGCTAGAGCAGCTAGAGCTTGTTAAGGCCTACCTATAGAAGCATTTATAGAAGGGGTTTATAGTACCAAGCGATATACCCTTCGTAGCTCCGGTCCTATTTGCCAAGAAGCCTAAAGGGGGGTGGCGATTCTGCGTTGACTTCTAAAAGCTTAATGCAATTACCAAGAAGGACCGCTATCCGCTGCTATTAATTAAGGAGACGTTGACCAGGCTATTAAGAGCTAGAATCTTTACCAAGCTAGATATTTAGCAGGCTTTCTACTGTATACGGCTAAAGGAAGAGGTAGAGGAGTTAACTACCTTCTATACAAGGTACGGATTGTATAAGTACCGCATCCTACCCTTCGGACTATACAACGGCCCTATATCCTTCCAGAGGTTTATTAACAGCGTCCTCTTTAACTACTTGGACGATTTCTGTACAGCCTATATAGACGACATCCTAATCTATTCGGACGACCCGCTAGAGCATGAAATCCACGTTAAGAAGGTCCTGCAGAGGCTTTAAGAGGCAGGCCTATAAGCGGATATTAAGAAGAGCGAATTTAGCGTTACTAAGACGAAGTTCTTAGGCTTTATTATTAGCACTAATGGGATTGCTATAGACACTAATAAGCTAGCTATAATTAGAGATTGGGAGCCCCCTACCTCTATAAAAGGAGTGCAATCCTTTCTAGGGTTCTGTAACTTCTACCAGGCCTTCCTAAAGGATTACGGCCGAGTTATATAACCGCTTAGTAAGCTTATAAAGAAGGAAGCATGGCACCTACTAGGGGAGGAAGAGCTTGAAGCCTTTAAGCGAGTTAAGGCCCTTATGCTATTGGGCAGCGTAATAAAGCACTACTTACCGTTCCAAGACACCCGCGTAGAGACTAACGCGAGTAACGGAGTAGTGGCTAGGGTGCTAAACCAGCTGCAAGACGATAAGACCTAGAAGCTAGTAGCCTTCTTCTTAAAGATGATGTCCTCTAAAGAGATACGGTACGAGATCCATAACAAAGAGATACTAGCAGTGATAAGAGGCCTATAAGAATGGTAAGGTCACCTTATCGGCCTCTAGTATATACCCTTTATAGTAATTACGGACCATTAAGCCCTTGAGTACTTTATAACCAAGAGGCTGCTAAATCTACGGCAGGCCTGCTAGGCAGACCTACTAGCTGATTTCCATATGCGGATTACCTATAGGCCAGAAACGGCGAATATAGTGGCTAATACCCTATTACAAAAGCAAGAGGACCTAAAAACGCAGAAAGAGAAGGACGTAGCCGCATACACTATGTACTTGATTAACCCCGCCCTTACAATTACTACACTAGAGGCAACCTCTAAGGACCCCCCAGTCGCAGCAAATCGCGAATGGCAGCTATATAAGCTAGTTAATTAGATACTCTAGGCCAACCGAACTAGTAAGTCGCTAGTAGGGCTATGTTAGCTAGCTAAGTAAGACCAGAAGGGCTGGAAGCTCTAAGGAGGACTACTTACCCGCTTTGGCAAGCTAATAGTCCCTAATACTAACTGCCTCCGTACCTATCTTATTACGGAGGTATACTCTCGCCAGGTAACCGCTTACCTAGGTAAGATAAAGACTAGGAAACTTGTGGCAGACTAATACTATTGGCTAGGACTACCCTTAGACTATAATACCTATATAAGAAACTGTAGGGCCTGTAGGAGGACCTATATACCTCGGGACAAAACCCTAGGCCTGCTGCACCCCCTACTAATTGGTGAACGCTGCTGGCAGCACGTCTCTTTTGATTTTAAGTCCTTCCCAACGGATAAAAAGGGCTTCGACAACGTCTTTATAGTCGTTAATTAACTAGGCAAGAGAGCCTTCTCACTACCCTGCTATAAAACTGCCACCGTAGCTAACGCAGTAAACCTATACTACCAACATGTCTGGCGCGTGTACGGCCTCCTGGAGACGGCTATATTAGATTAAGGACCCTAATTTATCTTAGCCTTTACAGACAAGCTATATAAACTAACCGGTGTTAAGTAAAAGCTCTTTACATCCAGTTACCCACAAACTAATAGTAACACAGAGGTACTAAACCAGTACATTAACCAACGCTTAAGGCCCTTTATTAACCACTACTAGGATAATTGGTCAGAGCTCCTCCCCTATATAGACTTTATATAGGCAATCTTACCGCATAAATCTACTGGCTTTATACTATATGAGCTAGAGCTAGGATTTAAGCCAAGGCTTTACTTTGACTGGGAGGAATATACGCGAGTAACCTTAACACCTCGTAAGAAGCTGACACGATAAGAAGCTTAGGCTTTCGCATAGAGGACCTGGGACGCAGTTAAATGGGCAAGAGACAACTTAGTAAAGGCCCAAGAGCGGCAGACAAGGTAAGCTAATAGGCACCGTTACAAACCAGACTTTGGAGTAGGTGATCGAGTATACGTTACTAGGAAGGGCTAGGCTACCGACTGACCAAGTATCAAGCTAGATAGACAGCTTATAGGGTCCTATAAGATTCTAGGTATAAAAGGACACTTATATATTATCGACCTACCCCTAAACATGAAGATGTTAAACGTCTTCCATGCTAATTGACTACGAAAGGACCTAGATAACCCCCTACCGGGCCAAAATAGGGAGCTAGAGGAGCCAGTTCTAATTAATAGCGAGCCGGAGTACGAGATTGATAAGATCCTTGCTAGTAGAACCTACCACAGAAGGCTACAGTATAAGGTTAACTGGGTAGGCCACGACCTGGACGACACCTGGTATAACGCAGATGGCTTTATCGGCGCCCCCTATAAGATCAAGACATTCCACAACGAGAGACCCCATGATGCCGGACCACCCGTACAGCTGCAGCAATGGCTAGAGGCGTATCACAAGGACGTAGATCTAGAGCCCTTGGAGGAAGACAATAAAGCAGAGAAGGACGGAAGGGCAAGACGGACAAGGAGAGCCTGACTATAAGGATTAAGGGCGATCCTCCTGGCTTAAAGGGGGGTGATGTGACGGTTCGTCTACATAGCTACCATTAAGGCGTCGTTGGTCACGGATTAACGTTGCCCCAACGTTGCCCCGACGACTGAATATGTACATAGTCGTCTACCGCGCCCCTTTCTTTGAGCCCTTACCTTAGTCTATTCATAATATAGCCCCTTATTGTTGCTTGATCTATCGGATTGCTCCCACGGAAAGCTAGCCGTGACAATAAGATAGTTTTTTGCGTATAGTCTATGGTCCTTCTAGTCTCTTCCAGTCAAAGCTTATATAGGGTAAATATCCCATTTCTAGCTAAATAGGTGCAAACCCCATAGAGTTATAAGGTAGGGTTGCCTAGGCGTAGTCTATTATAGGTAGTAGTCCGCTCTAGTTGTCCTAAAAGTAGTTAATAAAGGGCTAGAGTCTCTAGTCCAAGTACTAATTTATAATCTCCGTCTAACCGTCTATCTGGGGGTGGTATACTGTAGAGAGCTTTAGCCTAATACCTAGGATCCAGGTAAACTCGTTCTAGAAGGCTGATATAAACTACGGCCTGTGGTTGGATATGATAGTATCTAGTAGTCCGTAAATTTGGTAGATATAGTAGATATACAGTTAGGCCACCTCTTTAGCATTAATATTCTTATGACAGGGGATTAAGAACGGGCGCTTGCCAAAGTAGTTAACTAGGATTATAACTATATTATATCCGTCGCGGTCCGTAGGTAACTCGTGGAAGTCTATAAAGATATACTGCTAGGGGCGTTTTGGTATTGGGAGTGGCTTTAATAGCCCTAGGGTCTTGTCTCGTGGAATTATAGACCTACGGTAGTCATCGCAGTTCTGTACATAGCGGTTAATATCCATAACCATTCCGGGCCAGTAGTAGCGGTCGCCAATAATTCTGTAGGTCTTATTTTTTCTAGGGTGGGCCGTAGAGACCTAAGTATGTGCTTTGGCGATAAGCCAAGTCCGTAAATTCTGTTCCTTTGCCACCACCAGCCGTTCCCAGTGCTTAAGTAGTCCGTTTTTGAGGGACCATGGGCTAGTAGCATCCTTTACCTTTTCGCGGCACTCCTATAGAGAAGGGGCCGTACGGTTTGCCTATAGTAGTTTATTAATAAGGTTAAGTTCTATGGAGTTGATGGGGCATATCTTAGCATCTAAAGGGTCCGTATTTAGTTCTGCCTGTATTTAGGGGTTAAGGTACTCTGGTTATAGTAGTGCCTAGGTCTATAATAAGATCTTTATAGCCACCTGGTTACCTAGGTCCTGTTTATACCTTATAAAAGTATCCGCACGGTTCGTAGCGCCTAGTCTATATATAATTAAGAAGTTAAACTAAGATAGGATATCCGCCCAGCGTACCTAGCGGGCCGTAAGGGCCTTAGTTGTTATAAAGTATTCTAGGGCTTTATGATCCAAAACTACCTTAATGGGCTTAGGGGTCCCCTCTAGCTATACACGCCAGTGCTAAAAGCTAGAGATAATAGCCAGCATTTCTTTATTATGGATATAGTAGTTCAGCTTAGCATCTATTATAGTCTTCAAATAGTATGTAATAGGGTGCTATTCTCCGTCCAGTTACTTCTAGGAAAAAATACCGGCTATCGCACTGTTTAAGGCATTAGTTTCTAGCATTAAGGGCCATTCTGGATTAAAGTAGGCAAGTAGGGAAGCTAATACCAGCCGCTTTTTAAGCTTATTAAAGGCCTGCATATATATGGCGTTAAAGTAGAATAGCTGGTCTTTCCTAGTAAGGCGGTTAAGAGGCTAGGTAATCCTGCTATAGTTCTTAATAAAGCGTTAGTAGAAGTTATAGAAACCTAAAAATGATTATACCCCCTTTACGGTCCGTGGGGGTGTCCATTAGTCAATTACGGCCGTTTTCTCTGGGTCGGCCTTAATTCTGTTTATACTAATAATAAAACCTAGGTACTTTATACGCTTAACACTAAATTCCAACTTCTTAATATTGGCCTGGAGACTAGCCTCGCGGAGCCATTGTAGGACTTTATAGATGTGCTTCTTGTGTTCTAGCTCGTTCTTAGAGTAAATTATAATATCATCTAGGTAGGCCATATAGAAGTCGTTAAGGTAGTTAAAGAGTACATTGTTTATATACCGCTGGTACGTAGCTGGTCCGTTAGTTAGTCCAAAAGGAAGTACCTTATATTTGTACGTTCCGTAATAGGTTTGAAATATAGTAAGCTCTTTAGACCCAGGGTCTATCCTAATTTAGTAGAAGGCCTGGCGGATATTAAGCTTTATAAAGACCCTAGCTCTATTTATTTGGGCAAGAGTCTTATTAAGTAAGGGTAGTAGATAGCGGTCCTTGCGGGTTATATTATTTAGCTTATAGTAGTTAATACAGAAGCGCAGTCCTCCATTTAGTTTTTTAGCAAAGAGAATAGGCGAGTTAAAAGGGGCTTAGCTAGGCTTAATAAAGCCCTTATTAAGATTGTTAATAAGGTACTGCTTTATAGCCTACAATTCGGCGATAGACTGTGGGTAGAGAGGGCTAAAGCTAAGGGTACTTCCCTTGCCTTAATCGATCTCGATCTTGTGGTCATATGGTTAGTAAGGCGGAAGTATATCTAATACTGCCTTGGAGAATACGTCCTTAAATTTCTAGTATTGATTAGGTAGTTTTTATTCTACTAGTTCCTTATCTATAAGCTCGCTTTTCTGTCCACTAAGCTTACTTTCCTTTTTCTTAAGCATTTGATTAATTTCGTATAGGCTAGTTATAAAGGCAACGGTATTAGGCTGAACTAAGTTCTGGTAGAATCCTACAGCGCTAATATAGCAGATATCGACTGGTGGGAGGTCTATAGGTTTCTTTACGGACGCTCATCGGGCCGTATCTTGTGGTATAGGGTGTATAGTCTTCCTTAGCTTATGTTCCATTTTCTATAAGTTATCCTTCCTGTCTATTAGCTTAGTATGGCGTCCAATATCCCTGGTTTTTCTTTAAGGCTGTATAGGGCCTAGGTTCTCCGTGGGGGGCTTAGCTAGGTCACTACTAACTTCCTAGGTCTCTGGTGTGGATAGCGTAATATATATAGTCTAGGGGTGGCGTAGTATACGGATCCGTTAAGGATTAAGACATATATCCTTCTTGAAGGCCTGGTCTCTGCGCATAGCATTAGCCTGGTAAATAGTATTAATCTAGGGCCGTATAAGGTTTTCCATTATAATGCTGATTTCTTTTATAAAGGAAGGGGTTAGGGGTAGGGTTTTAGGCTAGATAAGCCATCTATTCTATACGTCGAGCTGTAAGCCTAAATAGGCTAGCCATTTTCTTCTTATAATTATATCGTGGCTCCCAAGGTCCGTAATAAGAAAGGGGACGTTATACTACCTTTATCTGTCGATGCGGAGGTAAATCCGCAAGATAGTTATAATAGGTGGCCCTATTTGTCCGTTATACCCGCGAATAGGAATTGGTTTGGGCAGTTCTTTAAGGGGTGCATTTAAAAAGTTAGCTAGCTTTACAGCATACTAGGTATCTATTAAGGCAAAGGCATTTGCTCCAGAGTTAGCTAAAGCAGAGGTTAAAACTTAATATCCATTATGGAATAAGGTATAAGGGATAGTGTAGCTTCTTCTACCAACTAGCTGACCTAGATTAATATATAACATGTTAATCCCTTTTAACCCTAGAGAGGAGTCTTTCTCTAGAGTTCCTCTTTTTTTAACTCCGCACTATCCTCCTAAATTAACAGAATCTTGCCCGTTTTTGCCTTTGTCTAGCAATCCTTTACAAAGTGGTCTTTTTGGCCGTATAAGAAGCAAGCTCCTTGATTACTAAGGGCCTGTTTATAGGGGTTGTTGTATATAGGCTAAGTGTGCGCTGGACCCGTAGTAGGACTAGCTGCATAGCTAGCTGCTAAATTAACGGCGGGCTGTACGGCTAGTGCTGTAGGAGTTGCAGATCATGCTAGGGTGTTATAGGCCGTTTGTAAAGTACTTATAGTCTAGTTTAGAGAGTTTCTAGCTTTGTACCGCTTAGATCATGCCTTAATTTAATAGAGGCCTTGGTTAATAGCTAGGCAGTAGTCCGTAAGTACCTTTAGCGTCTATACAGTAGTAAAAACTGGTAGTATGGCGCGCTGTAGGTCTAGGGTAAGCTTGTCAAAGAGGTCTAGTATTAGGTCTTTATAGGGAATTTAGGCTTGGCCGGCTAGGTATAGAAAGCGGGTCTAGAAGGCTAAAAAGGTCTTTATTGTCTTTATATTAAGAGCTTTATAATCAAGGTGGGCGTTCTATATCTTAAAGGGGTCCTTGTAAATAGAAGATAGGTAGTTAACTATCTCTTCTTTAGAGAGGAAGGGGTCTGCTAAGTCCTAGGCGTATCGCGGACATAGATGCGTCTGTACGTCCCTACTAGTACGGCCGAAGATATAGGCCATTTTAGCTTAGGTAGTAGGGAAGTAGTCCGCATTAACTTCAAGCTTGTCTTGTAGTTGAAGCTTCCAATTGTCGAATATAGGGTTAGTTCCGTCTATAAGCAATAAGGGGTCCGTAACCTTCGCGGACCGCGATAATACTGATGCTGTATATTAGGCTAGGGTTTTAAGGACTGTAGTAAGTCTCTAGGTGTCTAATAACTCCTTGCTAGGTGTAGGGTTGTCTCTAGTTTTAAGCAGCTCTTAAAGCCGTTTAATTTCGGCATTAGCTGCTGCGAGCTCTTCCTGGGGGGTTAAGACGGCGACTGTTTCACTATTAGAGGTATTTGCGGGTCCTACAGCAGCTTTGCCGGCTACTGTATTTCTTGGCATGGTGGTAGGGGTATTAAGTAATTTCTAGTGTTTGTTTATTTTCTAGGGGTTTTGGTCTGTGCGTGTCCTATTCTTAGGTTTTGCGTTCTGTTCGTGTTCTTTTAGTTCTTAGGGGTCTGTCCTGTCCTTATGGTCCTAGTAATGTCCTTAGGGTCCTATTCTATGTCCTTTATAGATATATTTGAGTTCCTTCTTAGGAAGAAAGAGTAGTTGAGCTTTGGATAATGTTAGCGACTCAGTTAATCGAGGCATGAGCACGGTATAAGGGACGCGCAAGCCTATACAATTGGTAGTCTATAAACGAGGATCCAAAGCTAGAGAAAGGAAGGGAGAAGAATAGCAGCGCCGTGCGAAGTTTTATGC
>Ga0307507_10004423_pt1 | contig 24988 bp, 20 predicted proteins | sample 7_EM_MG_FD_207223 | JGI IMG/M metagenome (GOLD analysis project Ga0307507, IMG submission 207223) | Populus trichocarpa ectomycorrhiza microbial communities from riparian zone in the Pacific Northwest, United States - 7_EM | ecosystem: Host-associated > Plants > Roots > Unclassified | place...
TGAGCTGGGGGTACGGCGCTCAGTGAAGAGGTCGTACTGGGGGTTGATTTGCTGCTGTAGAATGTTTTGTGCGTTGCGTATTTGTCGTATATTCTAAGCTGCTGGGGTTGGGTGCTGCCGGAACTGCTAGGTGCTGGTTTTGCTGCTAGGTACGGAATGCTGCTTGCGATTGAACGAAGCTGCTGGGGCGGCAGTGAACCTTGTTGCTCTATAGCCAACCGGTAAGGTTGACCATTGATTAATGTCGGTAACACCTAAGTGCACTTGATTGGCCTATTAACTGATGGTTTGATTCTTGTCTAATAGGTAGAGAAAGCAGAGGATCGTAAGGATCGCGGTGCCTAAGTAGGGGGCTGATGAGTCATCATAAGGATGACTAATCAGAGACACGAATGACCGTCACAACCCTATCACCTGTTGTACCATCGAACAAAATCGAAAAAGAGTAAGAAATCGCTATCAACAAATGTGTGTAATGCATAAATCTGATCATTCGCTGCCTCAACGAGACTCCTTACCACGCCTGAAAACGCCTAAAAACACACCGCTGAAGTATTGCCTTCCGCCATGACTGAAGCGAATGGCCCAGTGGTTGCGGTCATCACCCATGGAGTAAGAGAAAAGAATTCGAAAACCCCGATACCTATCCACCCTGCCTTTTGATACTCATACATTACCTTTCCATATCCCGCCACACTTATGACGTGAGAGCAGTTGGAGTAGATGCGTCCGTTTCCTCAGGACCACTAGTCCCGACCATGTCCACCTCAACCTCCCCGCCGCCAACACTCACAAGCGTCGGCGCCACCCTTCTTCTCTTCTCCTCCCTGTCTGTTCCTTCTACCTCTGCTCCTGCTTCCCTCTTTCTTCTTTCCCTCCCACTTCCTCCAGCATCCTCTTTTTCACTCTCGCTTTCCCTCCAGCCTGGGATGTTCACAATCCCACTAACAGAACTGCTTGCACTATGCGTACCTTGCCCATGCGCCGGCGTCAACGGTGGGGTCCACATCGGCATCCCGCCAATGGTCCCAGAGTTAGTCGCTGCGACGCTAGGAACAGAGCTCATGACTGGAGTTGGATTATTCATGATAATCCCTGACTCCGCGGTGGGTGCAAAAGATGACTGCGTCGCAACACTCGATAGCGAGTTACTCCTGGTCGGACTGCCCGGCCGTGCGGGCGCAAATGAGGACGGGCTTGCAGGGAAACCTGCCGATGGTTGTTTGGACATTGCCATTGCGGATGCTGGCATGCTCGAGGACGTCGGGGTGGGCGTCGGGGTAGATTGCGTGGAACTTGCTGCCGTGTTGATCGTTGATGGGTGATGCTTTGTTGTCATTTGTACTGCAGGCGTACCGTGGTAAACTTGCCCGAGTTCGCCAGAAGCGAAGGTGAGGCAAGAGCAGAAGCCATCAGAGGAAGTCATAAGGAGAGTGAGTCCATCGTTGGACCTATTAAACTAGTTAATAACGTTCCAAATTCTCCCTTGGAGTATGAGACAGAGGACATGGAGGCCAGGGCACTATCTAAAATATGCAACTACGAGGAAAGGACAGGATATGAACTGGTATTACGAATGCTTACCATGTAAGGTCTGTAAATGTGGCAAAGTGAAGATTGCTGACGATGCAGAGTGGTTTCTGTTGTTGCGTATCATACACATGAATTGCATCTTGCGTTGCGACCGCGTAAACCATTCTATAAGGCAGGTTAAAAGCTAGAGGAGGACCGCCAGAAAGACCAGCCGACGTAGGAGCATCAGAATCTACCGGTTTTGGAGAAGACGCCGTGAAACTAGGTGACGGAGATGGAGCGTTGGCAAGAGGGGGTGGATCCATCGATGAATTTGAAGTTGGCATTCTCGAGGGAAGCGCCGGTTCCGGCAATGCTTGTATCTCGTCTTCTGCCGACGCCGTGTCGATTGTAATTTGTCTCGTCGTCGGGATTGCTTGCCGAAGAGTGTAGTAAATAGGAGAACATCGCACAGCAACGGAAGGTTTCTTGTGGCCAGGCAGATACGCGATAGGGGGTTTGTTTAGACCCGCTCTTGTGTAGATATAGACGGTATTAATCATATCGTCAGAGCCTTTTGCCATTTCATTGAATGAAGAATGTAGGGTCTTGTACTGTCCGGCCGGTGTGAAGAGTAGACTTCCATCCGGAGCAAATGCGAGGCGTCGGAAGAATGAAGTGAAGGTCTCGTTGGCATATATGGGAGCGTTCCTCACACCAAGCCCCGATAAGCTTGGAGAATTTGACGGCATAACTGCAGGAAGGGGTATCGAAGGTGCCGGAGAAACAGAGCGCCGCATGGATGGTGAAGAACCGAACGACGAACGGCGGCTATGCGATGTCGGCGGCGGATTCATTGGAAGGGCCAATGAATTAGGCGTGCCGGGTGCTGATGGTACTGGTGATCCAGCGCCCATCATTGCTCCCTCTGATACAAAATGGGCCCTGCCTGAGAAGTCCGGGGGTGCTGGACTTGTGGAAGATATCCTCCGAGCAGGTAGATCCATCTTTGTAACTTTGCTGTGTTGTGCGAGCGAGAACTGTCCATCCTTGTTCTTCAAGGTATAAATATGCACCGATCGATCCGACGATTGTGTTGCGACGTATTCATTTAAAGGATCCCAAGCTACACCTTGGACATAGTGGTTGTGCTCTGCGATTTGTCGGACGCAGTTACCTTGAAACGTATCAGTGCTGAGGCCTGAGGCAGACACAGACAGCAAACTTTACCTGTCTGTGCATTATATATCCTAGCGATGTTATCCATGCTCCCTGTGATGAAGAAGACCCCATCAGGAGACCAGGCCATATCATATATTTCTGAGCCCATAGACCGGCACATGTGTTTGACCCGCCACGTTTCCTTGTCTTCCAACCCGTCTTCCCCAAATGTGGCGGGATGCGTCTGGTTCTCGGACGGGACCCAAAGAAGGATATTACCATCGTCTCCCGCGCTGCCGAGGAGCTCACCTAAGATCGAGGGGTTAGTTAAGGGAACAATAGCAGTAGTATGTTTATACGCCTACCTCGAGGACACCATCGGACGACATTCACAGCCTGCGTGTGCTTTACGAGGGTAGAAAGATAAGTCACTTTCCTCTCCTCGCCATTTGCTTCTACTTTCCACAGCTTCGTTGACGGTCAGCAAGAACCGATCTAATCTCGAGGATATCCAGAGGGCTTACCCGGACATTGTTATCTCCTCCTGCAGTTGCCAGACGGCCTTTTCCGTGGGGTTCGAAATGAGCTGAATAGATGGGAGCGTTGTCGTTGTGCCAAGACACAAGAAGCGGCGTAGCCTTCATGGCGGCCAGAGCAGCTGTCTAACAGCGGAGTAGCAATCTAGACAGCGGAAGGCAGTTGTGGTCGTGATGGACAAGTGGACGTTTCGGGTGGTGGTCTGGAATTGCTTGGTAAAAGGCGGAGTGCAGACGACAAGGTTCCAATTGTGGGTGCGGAGTAGGGTAGGCGCGGGAGAGATGACAGAAGGAGGGGAGGATTAGCCGTCAGGGGCGTATACTATTGTGCTAGCTGTAGGGTATGAGTGTTTGCGATGAGACTAGAGGGAGGTGATTGTCTCTGTAGCACAATTGGAGGAATGTTAAGGAGCGCAGTCGCGGAGAGGCAGGCATGAGGTGAAGCTCCGGCAGACCAATCGTGATGGGCAACACGAAGCCGACGCGAGACAAGGGCCGCCAGCCTCAAAAGGGTAACCTGATTGAATTTTGCCATGGTTTCAACCCGCTCCAAGGCGCACGGCGCTGACACTGCCAGAGCAATGCGCGCATGAAGGCCTACGTGACATTCCTGTGAGAATTAAGCCGTGGATGCTAATTAAAGGAACCCCGATCCTCCACGGCGCTTATCACCAGCCATTAACCACATACCCACACCTATTACACAATCTTCCCACCCTTCTTCTCTCTGCCTTTTATCTCCATTGAAAGAGCAATAATCTGGGTCATCTTTCAGCCTACCTAGCAGAACAGCGCATTCTACTCCCTCCATCTTTCACCTCAACATTCTGGAAGAGACCTCAATGCAGATCGTCAGCCTTCAAAACCTTCCCACGCGCTCACATGTCCGAGCCTCTCTCCAGATGATCGAGGTAAAATCTCTATCCAAGCTTTGACTGAAGCGGTCGGGTGTTTCGCGGTCCAGTCCAGCCCCTGCGTGCAGATGGGGACCACTCCGGAGCCTCCCAGCTCCCCATCCACTCGTTAACATCTAGTTCATTCTCAGAACGTCTGACTCTCCAATATCGCGCGATGTATACATTTCCGTACTCGGCATTGCAATGAATGATGAATTGCACATTCATGAAGCATTGATTCGCGCACTGCAAGACCGATTTGGACCCTACATGAGGATATTTTATCAGCATCTTAAAATATTCACGCCAATCAGGAACCACGCCCAGAAGAGATCTATCGAGCTTCTCCCAATCATTTCCCCTCATATAACGCAGTTGAATCTCTCCAATGTTTGGACGCATTCTTCCTCTCCTAGAATAGATGTCCTAGCTTCGTTTATCGGCCATTCTCAAGTACACATTTAGAGAACTGGTGCAAATTCGGCTGTTTAGGACGCAGCACACCTTTTCGCCCTAGAACGCCCCAAATTGTATAAGCCAAAATGTTCGATGGCTGATAAGAATTACAAAGGGTGCTTACCGCCAGATCTATGCCAAAAATCGCTCATGGAAGGTTTTATTCATCGTCCTTTCTATATCCTTTTCGGTCAAGGACTGCGAGGCTCAGGCGACATGCATGAAGACTCCCGCAGCTCTCTATTGTAGTGAAACCAGGAAAGTCAAATTTAAAAACATAGCCAAAAATAGTCTCATGTAACTCACTCAGACGATGGATGGTTTTTTCTAGTTTCGTTGGAATTGTTATCGTGAGATGCGTGCAGGAGACGTTTTGCATGCAGTGCGGTTCAGCGGGGTTCAGCCCTTTCGAAAGATACTTGAAATATTGTCGCGGAGCAGTATATCGTATTCTCCTGTTGATGTCTCGTGTGCCATTGGGCAATGCTCGCTTCAGCATTCGGTTGGCTGATTCTATCGCAACTTGCAAGCAATTCCGACAAAATTGTTCGGTTTTTAGAATTGTGGTCATTAAGGGAAGAAGATTCATCTGGCACACGTGAAAACCTTATCAAACACCAAGTTTGCCATACTTGAACATCGGACCTACCACACGACAAATCTTACCATCAAGAAATCGACTCTGCAGCCTCTTAATAGGAGACGCAGCCCCCAAGGCGCTCATAACTCTCACCGTTCTTCCATGTCAACCATGCCCCCTGGTTGAAGGCTATGCGGGGATCGCAGGCGGCTCAATCCTCTTATACGCAGGGGACTCACGTATCACGGAAGTTTTCAATCTTGGAAAAAAATTAATGTATGGTTATTTGTCACGGTAAAAGATATGCTGTGAACTCTATTAGCCTGTTCGAGGTGGGGATTTACTTCTGGCTTTGTTTAAGGAACCATGCGTGCTGATCCTAATTAGGATGACGAAGAGTGTTGTGCCCTCGAAGGTTGTTTCATATTGCTCCGTTTTAATGCGTCGATTGTAAGGTTGGCGTGATACGCAGGAAAATTATAGGCTAGTTACAAGCAGGTATGCGTTGGCTAGGGGGTGAGAGCGATACTGGAAGAGGAATTCACGGAATGTAGTTCGGTTACATGATGTCTATTCGGTGATTTTGTGAAAAAGAAAAAGTTTCTGATTTATCTCGGATCGTTGCTCCTTATCAACCAACGAACCTTCCACGAATTTTCTCTGAGTACGTTGTCATCCAATGACCAGAAAAAAAGGTACCATCTCAAGACCTAGCCACGAAATTATTTCGAAATGATAAACAGCCCCAGGGCTCTAAGAAAACGCTGCGTCAGTGATAGAGTGAGAGGCTGCGGCCAGACAACTCCTGAAATCTGTGAAAAGAGTAGCACACAAAAAGCAAAATGCATGATTGAAAGTTTCACCAAAGTAAAAAGATTACGAGGCTATAATGAGGCAAAGAAATATGGTCATCATATCATGCAAGATTGGGTTAGATATTCAGGCAATGTTGATCAAGCCCATGTATAAAATACTGTCGTTTGCTGCAGGACCGCGTGAAAAGATAGAGAACACTTACTTGCATATTATTATAATCCAGCCCATAGAAATTGTCCAGCCATAATAGCTAATACTCCCGTCCCAATCATATGTCCCCAGCTTCTCTCTCTGTCTCCAAATCGCCATACAATGGCCGAGTCCGTAACACCAGTAATGATATGGCAAACCATCAAAGTTTTGATAGTAGATATATTCCGTTGACGTGTAAATAGGGTATACGCGAGGCCAAGGGTGATATCTCGAGCACCCTTGGCTTGGAAGAAAGGGGACTTTGTGTCGAACTAAATCGAAGTTCCTTACTACCATCTTAATACTGGCTTCAAGTCTAGAACCCTATGTCTCATTACCCCGCTACTTACCTCGTATATCTCATCGAATGTCTCATCAAATGTCTAAATACTTGTTTCCATTACAGAATGACAACTACGTCGTTATTCTATTTGCAACCTATTTGTCACCTATCTGGTGTATATATAGAGGCTCTAGAGCCCTTTTTAATAGACAGAGTTCTTATACCTAATTGTTAGTTCGACAGTTATAAGCCTGGGCTAACTACTGCATTATCTTTAATTCCAAAGCCTTTATTCCAATCAATTATTATCTTAATTATAGACAACCACAATAATAAACTCTCAACAAGAAACCAGACCCGTTATTATATCATCCGTTATCCTTATAAGCCTAAACAATTAGGACAAATGGATTAAGGTTATTAAGTTAAAAGCAAATAACAATTGTCTCTAGGAGTATGTTAACCTATTAATACCCAAGACCGATTTACCAAAGCTTAAAGTACCTGTTCGCGCCTTACCCAAGGATGCCAATAGCTGGGGGAAGACGAAGCTCGTAGAGCTAGATAAGGAGGAGAAGGAGAAGCTCCGTACGCTCAAAGCCGACCATAGGGACGATATGAAGCTATACAGAAAACAGCTGTCAGCTCTTAATACATTGCGCAGCCATATCCTAAGCTCCATCTCATATACCTACCTTATCTATACGTTCAAATGCACAACCACCTATGACGTCTTAGTGTCTCTCAAGAAGAGAATTGCTCTAACTAATAACGCAAGAAAGCTTCGAGTAGCCACCCAGTATGTATAGCTTAAGAAAGCGCCTTAAAACCAGAACTTTGAGGTCTAGTTAGAGGAGTGGGAGAAGGTATATACTAAGTGCAAGGAGCTAGATCTACCTGAGGTAAATAGTGACCGGTCGGTGAGAGACTTTATATACGTAGTCAATTCGATTACTCTAAGCTAGTCCAAATATTAGAAGAACCAGCTTAAAAGGATGGAGTGGAAGAAGGAGAAGCTTCCTAGCTTCTTTAAATTAGTTAAAATATACCGAAATCACCGTCGTACGGAACTTACCCAGATAGGTAAGAGTCTATAAGAAGGATCCTTCGCAGTCTACTCTAAGGATAAGTCAAGCGAGTCACCTAAATTAAAGCCTGAATTATTAGCGGATAAGTAAAAGAAGGAAAGAAGACCGCCGCTAGAGTGCCTATACAGAAAGCGTCACTACTTCAACAAATGCTGGTATATTGTAGAGTCGATTCCTCACCCATCTTGGTTCACATTAAGTGACGAAATTCAGAAGAAGGTGGATAAGAAGATTGTTAATACAACGCCTAAAATTAAGGCTTGTATTAAGCAAATTAAAAAGGACGATTAAGCCAATAAAAAGGATGATTAAGTCAATAAATAGCCAAAGAATGGCAACAACTAGAAGAGCTCTCAAGAGCCTAAAGGAGCCTTTGCGGTTTATTAAAAAGGAACCTATAAGCTTCGTAACAGTATTCTTCTTGACTTAGGAACCACTGTACACATCATTAACGATCAAGCCAGATTCATCAGCAATATTAAACCTACGTTAGAGCAAATCTACACAGGCTCGCATGTAGAAGAAATCGTAGGCTATAGCACAGCCACAGTCACAATTAACCACCTAAAAGGGAAGAGATAGATATAGCTCTTAGGAGCAGCCTTTATACCAAGCTTCTACACTAACCTAGTATGCCTCCAAAAGCTTAATAATAAGGGAGTCTACTAGAGCAATAAAGAGAACACTCTTTACTACGGCGATAATAAGACGTACGCCTATTGTGACTACCACTGTGGTTAGATCACTATTGAATATAATAAGCTAAAGACGAGCGCTTCACGAGAAGCCTTATTTGCGACTTAACCATTAAACCAATTATTAAAGCTATTAAAGTAATTATTAAAACAATTGTTGAAGCCTCTACCAAATTAAAAGGTAGAAGGACGGCTATGGCGCAGTTAACTTAGACACGCAGAAATAAATATAATTAGGTAATTACCCAAGGAATTAACTAGGGCAGTTATAAAAGGCCCTACAACAGTTAAAAATAAGTCTTATACAGTCAACAAAGCTTATAAGGAAATATTAAAAAGGACACCTATAAGCAAAATCACCAATTAAGATATTGCGGTAAAGTCTTTGGCTCTAAATACCCTAAAGCAGAACAGTTCTGCGGAACGTTCTAGGGGGGTAAGTATATTAGAGGACGAGGACGAGACTCAAGTAGATATTAGTAGAAGTCGATAGGTGGATTCTAGTAGAAATTAAAATCAAGCAACCAATCAAGAGGAGCACAATCCTTAAGATAATAACGTAATAGGCCCGTAAGCCTTAAAGGATGATCTTCCTACCCCAATTTTGACGCCAGAACCTTAATTAAATACTACAACTACCAAGTCCTTAAGTCCCTCAACCAATCAAAAACCACAATTCAAATGCATTCCAGATGTAGGAGAGGAGGCGATTGAGCACCTTCCGCAGTCAGTAACGGGACCGATTTTGAAAGGACCGACGACGGTCAAATCTACAACTTGTGGAGTCAGCAAGGCTTATAAGATTGCATTAAGAAAGCCACCAAACAGACGCCTTAGATAGCAGACATCTTGCAAGAAGAAGCTTAAGGCCCTTAAGGGAGAGCTAAAGAAGTTCAAGAAAGGAAGAATTAAGGTCAAATGGGTCCCTACTACGAACATAATAGAAGACGGCTTGACAAAGGCTTTGCCTCGTTAAAAGCACGAGACGTTTGTTTAGTAATTAAACCTCATTAATATCAAGGATCTAATTTGATTTGATTTAGATGATATTCGGGTAAGGTAACTCTATAGGGGATTTCTTAAAACTCAACACCAAATTAATATCGTGACTTTTTACAGCAGCCTAGAAGGCTCTGTGCAGCTAGGGGGGTGTGTCGAACTAAATCGAAGTTCCTTACTACCATTTTAATACTGGCTTTAAGTCTAGAACCCTATGTCTTATTACCCCGCTACTTACCTCGTATGTCTCATTGAATGTCTTATCGAATGTCTAAATACTTGTTTCCATTACAGAATGATGACGTAGTCGTTATTCTATTTGCAACCTATTTGTTACCTATCTAATGTATATATAGAGGCTCTAGAGCCCTCTTTAATAGACAGAGTTCTTATACCTAATTGTCCGTTCGACACTTTGTATGGGAAGGAAGACCAAACCAGACTGCTGTACCAGCTGTAGTAGTGAATGCGTAAAGGCCAATTGATGTTGTAGTGAAGCTGGAAAGGAAGGCTGTATATCTAGCGCCGTTAGGACTTAATACAGGGAGGAAGGCGCTTAAATTATGGCTTGAGAAATGTTAATAAAACTCAGGTGTGGGGGAGCATTGATTTTATACGGATCGCATAAACGAGAATACGAAGGCACGGGCACCTTGCCAAGAATGTAAGTTTTGGGTAGAGAACAGGCTTATGTCCATTTCTACCACTAAACCAACATACCGAGCCAGAGGGAAGAACTACAGCAGAGAACCAAATAGATTTTTAACGACTGCTTTCATTTTAATATTCTCTGCTGGCGCTTTTACTTACAAGGCCTAACCTAGCGACCTCATAAACTATCTCCACCTCCAAACAGCTTAACAGAGGATGAATTGTCCATGAAATCCTCCTCCATTTAGCACTTGATCGAAGAGTTGTGATCATTCATCATACCCTGAACCAAGCCTCTATAAGTGGTATGCCGATGCTAAGCGTCATTGCTCATCCCACTAAGCTCCGTAACTCATGGGTCTGTATATCTGGCCTACATTCTCTACTATCCGGGTACTCCGCAAATCAAGACTTAGGTTCATTGCTGAAGGCAAGCATTTCAATACTATGGTACTGCCACCATTATCTTACGCAGCCATCGTTGGCAGTGGAAATAAAGCAGCTCCCCCTATCTTTCCTACACCAACGCCAATGAAACAATCGCCTGCTAGATCCGTCAATTCGGGCGTACAATCTATCTCCTCTCCACAAGGTCCCACGCGAGGCCTCGCAGCTGCCCTTCCACTCTCATCACAAACCCTAGAAATTCAGCAAGACCGACCGCAAATTGCCTTTTTATCAGGACATATCGTGTCGACCGGACAAAAGGTATGAGAACTCTGTTTATTAAAGAGGGCTTCTAGAGCCTCTATATATACACCAGATAGGCGACAAATAGGTTGCAATAGAATGACGACGTAGTCGTCATTCTGTAATGGAAATAGGTATTTAGACATTCGACGAGACATTCGATGAGACATACGAGACATACGAGGAGACATACGAGGTAAGGAGCGGGGGGTATTGAGACATAGGGTTCTAGGCTTGAAGCCAGTATCAAGATGGTGGTAAGGAAATCCGATCCAGTTCGACATATCGACATCACGGCGTCGCAATTTGCTCAAAATTACGCTACTCCTCTCGATTCTGCAATTGCACAAGGGGACAATTTCATCATGTCAAATGCTGGCGGCGCGGACACAATGGGTCTTGCATACCTAGACTCTCACGATGTCTCACCAGATCGGATAACGATATACTTGCATACTCCGCAACCTAATCGTCGCTTGAATGCAACTCAAACGCGAATAAATAGCCCGAGACTGGGGAGGGACGTTGAAGAGGCTTACAAAAAGAAGGGGTATAAGTGCAAAGTAGTTCAAGGCTTTCATACAGAAAGAGATACTGTCATGACGGAGGGAAGCGACTACGATATTTTGTGGATGAGGAGCGATGAAGATACCAGGAAGCTATATGGAGCGAAATATAGGGAAGGGAGGATTAGCGGGACCCAGAAGAATATGGATAGGAGAGCACCGAAAGAGAAGAGGATCAGAAGTCATCCCGTGAAATAGAAATTTTTAGTCTATAAAATGCTCGGCTTTGTCGAAATTTGAGGCTTCTGGTGGGCCATAAAAACTTGGCATAAACTGTGCTTAACTATAGCCGAATGATTCATGTGGAATCAGTGCTAGACCTAATGTATGTATCCGTCCGTCCCCGGTAGTGTTTTGTCGATCTTGGAAGATCAGAAGATAAAGAATGAGAAGACTCCGTCTATTCACACTGACTCCAAGGAGCCTTATATATACATAAGGAAGGTGTAGGTAACTGGAACAGGGTGGTAAGCTGTTGGAAATCAAGGATCATTACCGCAGTCACGTGATCATTATATAATCATACTAGTATAGAGGATGCGGAGCATCCTCCATACGCAATACAATTAACTTACATTACACTATGCACCGCTTAGGTATATTTCAACATAGGTAGTAGGGTGGTAGGGAACCCAGTATGTTCCATGAAAATACTCGGATTTCAGCTGTGACAAAGGTGATATTAAACTATCGATATCTTTTCTTACATTTTGCCTCTCACTTCTGACCTTTTTCAGAGTCTCTGCCATGTATTCCGTCCTTAACAGATGCACGTTTTAAATTCGACTTAAGCTTTGCCAAGACCATGCTAACTCTGGAAACGTCAACCGTGAAAGATCCGAAGCGTCCCAAAACCAGCCTCCAATCTTCCAGCCTCCCCTAAACGGTGCTCCATTGCAAAGTGTCAGTCTGCCCATTTCTTTTTTACCGCTATTACCGCCAAGTCTATTAAAACCAAAGGCTCTTGAAATCCAAAAGGTGCGGCCGCAAGGATCAGGTGACTGAAACGAGCGATTTGGTGGTGCGGGGTTCAGACAACCCTAGACTGTCATTCAGTCGTTGTGAATGACCTAGGTGCCTGCCTATCACTTCCCGGATTGCTAATTCAATAGACCGTTTTTTTGGAGGACGACCCGTTACACCACCTCCCCGAGTGAGCAAGGCGCTCAATTTTACCCCTGCTTCCCCTCTATACGAGGCTTGCACAGTAAAATAAAGTGGCTGCACAACCCTGCCAAGCAGGTGGATTGGTGGTTCAGTTCACTCACCTACCGTGTGAGGTAGAGCTAAAGTTTTGGTGCCCGTCTAGGCCGTCGTAGGGCTCGTTGGGCTCGTTGTAAGGCTACCCCCGTGATACCGCACGTGATAATATACTATCCCCTAAATCGCGACTGGTTAGAATTAATTGGACTAGTATCTCGTGCCTTACTTAATTGGCTAACCCGTTATCGATAACAAATGCACGAAAAGCAGCGGGTTAAGGGATAGCGCCTCTCTACCTATAAAAATATATAGTTCTCTTCTATAGGCCAAAGCTACGCTCTACGTGCAAGATATCACGTGGGGGAAGAAAAAGGTATACGTAGCTTCGTGTCTACTAGCGAGGCCTTGTTCAGTGTATCCACGGTGTTGTATACTAAATCTGGCGCCAGTCGCGTGCGGTAGGTGGTTCGACAATCCTCATTTCCTCAAAAAAACGGCCTAATATGGGGCCCGTCTTGGGTGGTAGCATAAGATGGCATGACTTGCGTTACATGCCGCTATTTCGACCCGCCAACTCGGCGCGTTGTTACCTAAGTATCTTATCCGAACGTCGCATGGCCTCACCCCACGGGTACCTGCGAAAATGCATGACCATCTGCAGCGAACCTTCTCTGCAAACCATCCCTCAATCATCTCGGCTCTGCGGATCGCTGTGGTGTCTGGCAGATGACACGGCAACCTCATGCCTTAGATCACCCCTCCCCATCTGAAAGAACCTGGCTACGATAGGTCATGCAATCCACTCCACACCTCTTAAAATTCAGGGGTTGAATTAATCCCCCTTTTCTTATGATCCCTAGGACTTTATCCCGGCTCATCTTCTGACCTTATCTGGGCACTCGGGCTGCGAAAGGAATGGGTTAGGACGAGGGTTTGATGTCCCGCCGACAGGGCTTCCGCAAAATAATGTATTGAATTAGGTTCTTCCGTTCTGCATGCTCCTTGAGAAACTCCGATGCAAATTTATTTTTCCATAAAATCGAAATAAATGTGAGGTAATCATAATTGTTTCCCTAAAGGTATCAGGCGTTAAATTGGCGAGTTGAGACACGCTATGCGCGTCGCGTGCCCGTATTTCATCTTTCACTAATTTTCGTCTCTGAGATATCTCATCCGTAACTAAAATTTAGCTGTTTCTTTTCAGATTTCTCACTGTTTTAAAATAGGACCTTTTTGATTCTTGCTTCTGAAGATGTTTTGCACAAGACTTAAATCTTCTTCTGTTTTTTTGAAGCCCCAAAGTCTAAGTTTCCGTTCTGGGACTCGCGATAGACCACATGCAAATTTATCAGAGACATCCCCAGCTGCTATCCCCTACGCTTGTTAATATGCAGGGTGAAATTCACCCTCCATCTAAATCCACCGAGCGTTCGATGCGACAGTCTAAAGGAACGTGACACGGTTAGCATGCAGCTATTACAGATTGACCTCGACGTAGGAACATGCGTACGTATCAGTCAAATTCTGCCTTCCAATCAATGCTGGACTATCGGATGCTACTGACCCACGAGTGTGAGAGTACTGACAAGGCCAGCCGCCCAGCGGAGGTCACTTCCATTAGACCACGTTTGTCAAGGAGACAAATCAACTTATAGCGTAACTTAGGGTAGCCTTAGTAGCAATACCAACAGCCTCCATGCTGTTGCACCTTTGCGTTCATGGTTTCAGCACCAGCATACCGTGGAGAAACAGTAGCATAGTTACATAACTCATGCAACACAGATCCCTTTGACTATAAGTATGCCTTATATCTCTTTTTGTTATGTCTCCAAGGACGCTTGGATCACTAGTCAATACTAAGTATGCGTTTCTCATCCATTTCAATACTCGCTCTCGCATGGCTTACTCAAGCGGCCGTGATTCCTCGCGAGCTCTTCACTCCCAGCCGAACCAACGTAGAGGCCCGTGCGGCGACAGGGCACAGATCAGTGGCGTACTTCGTCAATTGGGTTAGAGGTCTACTATGCGCTATTCCCTTAGGATACTTACTGATACTTTCTCCAAGGCCATTTATGGTCGGAACTACAACCCACAAGATCTTCCCACTGATAAGCTGACCCATGTGCTATACGCTTTTGCAAACGTGCATCCAGATACAGGAGAAGTCTATCTCTCAGACACGTGGGCGGACATTGACAAACACTACGCCACCGATTCCTGGAATGACGTCGGAACTAATGTCTACGGCTGCATTAAACAGCTTTTTCTACTTAAACAGAAAAATAGAAAGTTGAAGGTTTTGCTATCTATAGGCGGTTGGACTTACTCGTCGAATTTTGTCGGGCCTGCTTCTACAGCCGCGGGTAGAGCTACATTTGCTTCTTCTGCTGTGTCGATGGTGCAAAACCTAGGTCTTGACGGTGAGTGTTATATCCTATTACCTTATTTCAGACTGTTACGGCTAACAAATTTGGGAATTTAGGGCTGGATATTGATTGGGAATACCCTGCTAGTATGTACACCACTGATGTGAGAATGAGGTCCTTCTGCTAATCTTTGTCGCAAGATGACACTCAAGCAAATGACATGGTTTTATTACTTGCTGCTGTCAGATCTGTAAGTTTAACCAACCTCAAGAAAGAGGGAGATATTGACTTACTTTCAGGCTTTGGATAGTTATTCCGCACAACATGCAGGCGGCCAGCATCTTTTACTTACTGCAGCTTCTCCAGCTGGTGGGCTTACAAAATCTCCTTGCATTTTCTATATAAGAGCTGACATCAAAAAGGCCCATCTAACTACCAAATAATGCACCTCCAAGCAATGGACCAGTATCTCGATTTCTGGAATCTTATGGCTTACGACTACTCCGGTTCTTGGGACACGATTGCAGGCCATCAAGCCAATCTCTACAACTCGACCAGCAACCCAGCAAGTACCCCTTTCAATACTCAACAAGTAATATCCTATTATACCAGTACCGGAGTCCCTGCGTCGAAGATTGTAATGGGTATGCCTTTGTATGGCCACTCCTTCGATAACACGAACGGCCCTGGCCAACCTTTCAACGGTGTTGGCTCTGGTAGCTGGGAAAATGGTATTTGGGATTACAAGGCTCTTCCTCAGGCAGGTGCGACCGAGTACACAGACTCTCAGGTTGTTGCAAGTTATAGCTACGACCCGTCGCAACGGATTATGATCAGTTATGATACTCCTGCGATTGCGGCGACAAAAGCAGCGTATATCCAATCTAACGGTCTGGGTGGAGGCATGTGGTGGGAGAGTAGTAGCGATAAGACTGGAGAGGGTAGTCTTATTACCACGGTATGTCTGTTATCTATTTTTGCAGCGACCAGGATCTTATTTGAGAATTACACAGGTTGTCACCGCGTTCGGAGGTACAGGTGCCTTAGATCAAAGTCAGAATTTACTCAGCTATCCAGCGTCTGAGTACGATAACTTAAAAGCTGGGTTCCCAACTGGATAGACAGTTCGCACACATTTTTTTGTAAATACCCTTTTTTCACTTGTATATATTTAGGTGGGCTTTTCTACGATTTTCAGGCTTTTGACGAGCTCGAATCACCTGACTATACTCGGATTCTATTGTTGAATAGACCTGACCTCAAGCTACCCCTTCCCTACCCCCTATTTGCTCCTCCATTGACCGTCTTTCCATTTTCTTTGCGTATATTTATTCATTGATATATCGTGACTGCTTTTCTAATCCGACAGCTTTTGAAGACTAGGGGGGTTGGGTACTATACATAGCAGGTAGAAGCTACAGAGGATTAAATCTGACTCCGGTCTTCCAAGCTCTGGGTTCCCATAATGTCTTCCTAAGCGGATTTGGCGCTGAAGAAATTAGTTGGGTATACTCATCCCCATCTGGTTTAGAGAGCTTCTCGCCTTCGGCACTTGATGCGATGCAGAGGTGCCCACCCAGACTCGCACTTCTCAGCGAGAAGGGCGCCCCGTTCGTCTCAACCAACTCAGGTATTAAATACTAAATAATAAAGCATATACTCTATCACCCAACCTCTAATCCATACTATTGGGCGCTCGATACTGTACCACATGGCGTGTCACTTACGTACATTTCCGAGGCACCGAAACGGCGCACATGAAACTTGGGAGGGCTCGCCCATTCTCATAATCCCTAGATTTCCCGCCTGAACGCAGTAAATTTCATGTTTGAGACCTACTTGTGGTAACTCCCACTCCCAGCTCCTCGGTTGTCATAGTGTTGTGATAAAGCTTGCTAAGTTCTGCTATATATACCATTCTCTACGTCATGTGGGAGGCACCGCGCAGCAGTCCTAGTCTTTCGTCTTCTTTTTAATCATATAGTAACTTTACTGGCCGAATCTTTTCCAAATCAAGCGGAAACTTGGGTGGTGAGGTACTATACCTTAAGTAAACTAACTAGTTAAATAGAAGGCCTATAAGAAGCTAAGAAACGAAGATACGATTACGGCAACACAGGTGGCTATTTAATTAATCACTTTTAAATACTTGCTTAACCTAGAAGCTAGTAAGCACTATAATACTCACGACTTAGTAATATAGCGCTTTAATAACTACGCGTTCTCATAAGGCCGCAAGCTCTATATAAGTGGTGGCCAGGTTATATAGCAAGTCTATATAATATACAGAGCTTATAGTAAAGAGACTTATAATAATTAGAAGCTTATAAAGGAGGACCGCTAGTAGAAGAATAAGGGAGGAAGATATCTTAGGCGGTTAAATAGAAAGAATTTAAAGAAGAGCTATCCCTATTAAGTTTCCGCTTATAAGAATGTAGTTAATAGAGCTATTACCTAGCTTATAAAGATTAATAATAGTATATATACCTACGCGACTATACTAAATCCTTTTACTCTTCTAAAGTATAAAAACTATTAGCTAGATTATATAGTAAGTATAGCAGAGGCTCTTAAATACTAAGCTACTAATATATTTATAGGAAAGATATAGCGACTTTTATCCTCTAATAAGTTGCTACTAATTAGTAGTCGTAACTACTAGAATATAAGAGGGTAGGTTTATTAAGGTATATAAAAGGTAGGTATAATAAAGCAGAAGCGATTTAAGGAGTTATATTTAGCTCTTTAATAAGCTAGCTTCTATATACGCTTGTATATCTATACTAAAGTTAATTCTAAATTAAGTAAGCTTATTACTTTTTTAAGATCTAGGTGGTAATAAGATCTACTAGTCTTCTCTTTTTATAATAGGAATACTACTTCTTTATAAGTTACGCGCTTTTAGTATTTAGGTAAATACCGACGCGTCCCTAGCTAACGCAACACTAATATACTAGGAAGTCTTATAGTCTCTATAAACGCCTTTATAAACGGCTCTACAATCGCCTATATAATTGTCCATACGAGCGTCTCCACCATTATCTCTATAAATGCCTGTATAAATGTCTGCATAAATACCTTCGCAAAGCTCTATACAAAGCTCTGCACGCCGCTCTACTTAAAGCTCTACTTAAGGCTCTACTTAAGGCTTTACACAAGGCTTTACTCGAAGCTCTATTAAACTGTCGACATTCTAGGGCTTGAAATTATCTAATATAAGCCTCCAGAGCTATAGGATAGTTAGGGTTAATATACGTTTTATTTAGGTAGTATATAACTAGGTCTTAGGAGGAGTTAAAGAGGTTAGAGAAGTTAAGGGGTTATAGCGTAAGTTACCATATTATTATTAGTAATACCGCTTACTTTAAGGTATTAAAAGAGGGTTCGCGCTAGGGTATATATAAGAAGTCGACTTAATAAGACGCGTTAAGAAATTTTAACCCCTAATTTTAGAACTTCATATTAGCTAAAATATATAAAAAAGTATATAGATAAATAAAGCGGCCCTTAAAATATAATTAATTACCTTTTAAAGCAACTAACTAGTCAACTAGTAGAGATATATTACTCTTTAGTAGCGTCGCGTTCTATTAATAAGTCAACTCTTTTATATTTTTATACTAAAGGCCCTTAAACAGTAACTAAAATAATAATACTAAAATATAGGGATTATATAACGCTAGCGGGGATTTTTATAAAGCTATACTATTTAGGCTAGGGAATTTTCTGCCTTAGTTGCTATTAGCGACTTAGTTAATTAAGGCATAAGTACGGCAAGAGGGTCAAGCAAGCCTATATAATTGGATTGTCTATAAACAAGGATCTAAAGCTAGAGAAAGGAAAGAAGAAGAATAGTAGTGCCACTTAAGGTTTTATGCGGCCCTTAAGTTATATAACTATAACTATCTAAAACTATTTGTAACTGTCTACAACTGTCTATAACTATCTATAACTATCTGCCATAATTTACTGTTTTCCACTAGCGCCGTAATATCACCCCCCCTTTTAAAAAAGACTACCCTTAGGCTTTATATATCTATATTACGTCTATAGGGTATTCTTATCTTTATACTTAATAGGCAGCTTATTATCTTTACTATACTAGCACTCTATTTACTTATTAAGGTACTTTAGGGGTTTAGGCTTATTAGGGTATTAATTATAAAACTCTTTAAGCTTATAGGGACTACCTATAAAGTTTTATATAGGGTACTAAGTAGAATCTGGGTTATATCCTTTCTAACTAATATAATACTTTAGCGTTCCCCCTATAAGTTTATAGGCTAATATTTCTTTAATTTCCTATTTATTATTATTATTAACTTAAATTAGTAGGGGCGGTTTATTCTTTTATCTAGGTAATAGGTTATTTATAGCTTTTTATAGCTTATCCGGTAAAAACTTAGGGTGGACCTTAATTAAATCTAGAAGCTTTACTTCATATAAGTTACCTCTCTTTTTAAGGACCTTATATAGTTCTACTATTTAATAGTCTAGCTTATAGCTAGGCTATTTTATCTTCTAGTTCTTTATTATAACCTAGACCTCATCGTCTATAGTAAAGTTAGGCTTACGCCTATACTTATTTACCTACTATTCTATTAATTTTTAGGCCTTTTTTAGGTTTATATAGGCCACTTTCTAAGCTTCTTTTAAACGTTTAGTGTAATGCCGTGTTTCTTTATAAAATAGTTTTTTATATATAGTTTATAGCCCTTTTAGTCTTTCCTAGTTAAAGCTTATATAGAGTAAATACCCTATTTCTAGCTAGATAGGTATAAATCCTATAAAGTTATAGGGTAGAGTAATCTGGGCGTAGTTTATTAAAGGTAGTAGTTTAGCTTAAGTATTTTAAAAGTAGTTAATAAAGGGTTAGAGTTTATAGTTTAAATACTAGTTTATAATCTCTGTCTAGCCATCTATTTAGGGGTAGTATGCTATAAAAAGCTTTGGCTTAATACCTAAAATTTAGGTAAACTTGTTCTAGAAAGCCGATATAAACTATAGCCTATAATTAGATATAATAGTATTTAATAATCTATAAATTTGGTAGATATAATAGATATATAGTTAGGCCGCCTCTTTAGTATTAATATTTTTATAATAAGGGATTAAAAATAGGCGCTTGCTAAAGCGGTTAACTATAACTATAATTATAATATATCTGTTATAGTCTATAGGTAGCTTATAAAAGTCTATAAAAATATACTACTAGGGGCGTTCTAGTATTAGGAGTAGTTTTAATAGTTCTAGGGTCTTATCTTATAGAATTATAAACCTATAGTAGTTATTATAGTTTTATATATAGCAATTAATATCTATAACTATTTTAGGCCAGTAGTAATGGTTGCTAATAATCTTATAGGTCTTATTTTTTTTAGGGTAGGTCGTAGAAATCTAAGTATACGCTTTAGCAATAAGCCAAGTCCATAAGTTCTATTTTTTAGCTACTACTAGCCATTTCTTATACTTTAGTAGTCCGTTTTTAAGAGACCATAGGCTAGTAATACCCTTTACCCTTTTATAGTACTCCTATAATAAAGGGGCTATATAATTTACTTATAGTAGCTTATTAATAAGGTCGAGTTCTGTAGTATTAATAGGGTATATTTTAACCTTTATAGAGTTTATATTTAATCCTGCCTATATTCTAGAGTTAAGGTACTCTAGTTATAATAATATCTAGGTTTATAATAAGATCTTTATAGCTATTTAGTTATCTAAGTCCTGTCTATGCCTTATAAGGGCATTTATATAATTTATAGTGCCTGGCCGGTATATAATTAAAAAGTTAAACTAAAATAAAATATCTGCCTAGCGTATCTACTAGGCTATAAGGGCCTTTATTATTATAAAATATTCTAAGGCCTTATAATTAGAGACTACCTAAATAGGCTTAGGGGTCCCTTTTAGCTATATATATTAGTATTAAAAGCCAAAGATAATAGCTAGTATTTCTTTATTATAGATATAGTAGTTTAGCTTAGCATCTACTATAGTCTTTAAATAGTAAGTAATAGGGTGCCATTTTCCGCCCGTCTACTTTTAGGAGTAAATGCCAGCTATAATACTATCTAAGGCATTAGTCTCTAGTATTAAGGGCCGTTTTAGGTTAAAGTGGGCAAGTAAGGGAGTAGAGACTAGTTATTTCTTAAGCTCGTTAAAGGCCTACCTATATATAGTATTAAAGTAAAAGGGCTGGTTCTTATAGGTAAGTAGGCTTAGGGGCTAAGTAATTCTACTATAGTTCTTAATAAAGTATTAGTAGAAGTTACAGAACCCTAAGAATAACTATATCCCCTTTACGGTCCCTAGGAGTACCTATTAGTTAATTATAGCCATCTTTTCTAAGTCTACCTTAATTCCGTCTATACTAATAATAAACCCTAGATACTTTATACACTTAATACTAAATTCTAATTTCCTAATATTAGCCTAGAGGCTGGTCTTATAGAGCCGTTATAGGACTTTATAGATATACTCCTTATGTTCTAACTTATTCTTAAAGTAGATTATAATATTATCTAGGTAGGCTGTATAGAAGTTGTTAAGGTAGTTACAGAGTATATTATTTATATATCGCTAGTACGTAGCCGGTCCGTTAGTTAGTCCAAAAGGAAGTACTTTATATTTATATATTCCGTAATAGGTCCAAAATATAGTAAGATCTTCCAATTTAGGGTCTATTCTAATTTAGTAAAAGGCCTAACGGATATTAAACTTAGTAAAGATCTTAGCTCTACTTATTTAGGTTAAAGTCTTATTAAGTAAGGGTAGTAGTTAGCACAGCTCCTTAAATTGCTCCTGCTTTGTTGCACCTACTTTTTATAAACCTTAACGAACCTACCCTCCTATATTCTAGTAGTCACGACTACTAATTAGTAGTAACTTATTTAAGGATAGAAGTCGCCGTATCTCTCCTATAGATATATTAGCAGCTTGGTGTTTAAGAGCCTCTGCTATACTTACTATATAATCCGGCCAACAGTTCTTATACTTTAGGAAAGTAAGAGGATTTAGTATAGCCGCGCAGGTATATATACTGTTATTAATCTTTATAAGCCAGCTAATAGCTCTATTAACTATATTCTTATAAGCGGAAACTTAATAGGGATAGCTCTTCTTTAAAATCTTCCTATTTGGCCGCCTAAGATATCTACCTCCCTTATCCTTTTGCTAGTGGTCCTCCTCTATAAGCTTCCAATTATTGCGAGTCTCTTTACTATAAGCTCTGCATCTTATATAGACTTATTATATAACCCAGCCACCACTTATGCAGAGCTTGCGGCCTTAAGAGAACACGTAGTTGTTAAAGCGCTATATTGCTAAGTTGTGAGTATTATAGTGCTTACTAGCTTCTGGCTCAAGTAAGTGTTTAGGAGGGATTGATTAAATAGCTACCTATATTGCCGCAATCATATCTTCGTTTCTTAGCTTCTCATACGCCTTCTATTTAACTAGTTGGTTTTCTTAAGGTGTAGTGGCAGGAGTATCCATTTTAAATAAGAATCTAATTCTGCTTAATGTAGAGCCTAGGGCGTTATAGCTGTCTACTTATATAGAGGGTGGTTGGCGTTAATCGACGTTAACGCGACGTTGATTTTAGCGGTGACAAAAATTCGTATTTTTGTTTGATCGTGCAGCGGCTCGCAGTGGGGTACCGGGGTATTAGGTGAAAATTGCATTTGTATGGCGTTTACTAGTAAAATAGGTGCTTGAGTAGTGTCTTGGCTACCTCACCGCCCAAGTTTCCGCTTGATTTGGAAAAGATTCGGACAGTAAAGTTACTGCCAAGAGTTACTGTCCGGATCCTGTCCGGGTGACGATGTTATTTTCACTGTAGAGGTCCTTATTAATGGCAAAACACGCTGGAATTCTGTTTACATTATAATTAAACGCGGTAAGTTTATAACGTACTATTACTTTCTTTTGCTTACGTATTATTTAGCACTTGAGCTTTGTAGCGCTATTGAGCTCTATTAGTCCCGCTGGCAAAAGCTTAAAAACGACCTTAATCACTGTAACCTGACGAAAGACTTTCTTAGCGCTGACGACTAGGCTAAATTGGAACGTTTTTATGAGTTTTTAAAGCTGTTTTATGTCTTTACAAAAACTATGGAGGGTAACGCCCAGTGTGGTTTTGGATAAGCCTTATCGCGATAAGTCTTGGCATACCCCAAAAAAATTTCAGTCGCCTTCTTCTTCTTTATTATCGTACAAATATGGCTTCAGAAGTGGAATCAGAAGCTCTTAACTCTATTAATACCTCTAAATCAAAAAATACAAGAGGTTACTCAGCTCTTTTAACATAAGAGCATACCCGTCCAGCAGGCAGTAACGAGCCCGTACAAAATAAAAAAGCCCGTCTTTTATTCTATTATAAATACTGCACTACAGAGTCATACGCTGCACAGTTAACTTCTAACTTCCGAAACCACTTGGCGTTAAAGCATGGCATTACAGTTAAGCCTGAAACTAGTCGTACGAAAGAAGCAATACGGGATCAATTAAAAGACCTTTACCTTAAAGCGTCGTCTCAAAATAAGACAGAAGAGCTAGATTCAGAAGTCCTCCAAGCAGTCCTAAATAAGGAAGTTATTAATAAGGCCCTTATTACATTAATTGTCATACAAAACTTACCCTTTTGGATAGTTAAGTGGCTAGAGTTCCATGTCCTTTTACAGTTAATTAATCCTAAAGTAGACGGCCATGTAACTACAGCCCATTTAGCAGTTAGTAAAAAGATCTATAACTTATAGCTATCACAAAAGGATATTGTACGAAAGAGGCTATAGTCTGCACTAACAAGTATTTATCTCTCCATTAATATCTGGACCTCTCCAAATAATCACCTTCTCCTCGCGATTTGTGGCCATTTTATTAATAGCCAGGAAAAGCTTACAAACGCTCTCCTTGGCCTTCATACGGTAGCCTCTTATAGTAGGGACGAGCAATAGAATACTCTCCTTTTAGTGCTTAAGGACTACGGGATTACGCGAAAGCTGGGTGCCGTTATATCCGATAACCATACTGCAAATGACAGGCTCTATCGTATAATAAGCAACTAGCTTCTTTAGGAAGAGGGAATTAAATGGAATTCTGCCTATTAATGGATCTGCTGTTAGGGTTATATTCTAAACCTTGCTGTATAGGCTTTCCTTTTTAAAAACTTAATCAGTTTTAATAATATTAAGTTATATAAAAAAGGAAAAGATTTAGATCTAAAAGAGGAGTAAGAGAAGAGCAATATATTTCAGAAACTTAGTGCACTTGGAAAGCTTTATAACATTACCATACATACCCATAGCTCAGCTGGTCGTATAAAGGAGTTTAAAAGTCTTATAGGGAGAAGAATTCCACTTAATAATTATATAAGATGGAATAGCTGGTATCTTATACTCAGCGTAGCAATTTAGAAAGAGTCTGCCCTTAATATATATACTAAGCGTAACCTTAATACACTTAAAAAGGACTATCTTAGTCTAAAGGACTGGGAGGCTCTTCATACAATAAAAAAATTTCTTTAAATATTCCACCAGGCAACCCTAAAATGCCAAAGACACAAAGTAACGCTTGGGGATATACTCTTTATAATAGATGTTATAATTAAACACCTTAATAAATCCCAGGTTAGTCTATCTCCCTTCTCTACTTCTTAATTTAGCTAATATTATATAATAGAAGGAGTATATATCTAATAAGGAGTTGTCTAAACGCATTAGAAATGCCTAGAATACCTTTAATAGGTATTACCATAAAATAGACAACTCGCCCCTTTATACCGCTGCACTTATTCTTCACCCAGCCCATCATACAAGATATATTAAGCAGGTTTGGAAGAAGGAGTAGCGTAAGCCTACACTTGACAGCGTTAAAGAGCTTTAGGAAAGATATTAGAATAGAAGTTCTACGCCCAGAAGTATGTCATTATATAAAAAGCTAGCTCTAGCTCAAGACCTTAACAAATTTAATAAAATCGCCGAGGATCTTAATAGCATGGTATTTTAACCAAAAAGTCAGGACAAGTATAAGGACTTTATCTCTAAGACACCGTATAAAATTTCAATAACTACGCTTCAGTGGTGGTCTTAAGAACAACAACGAAAGCGCTGGCCACGGCTCTCGCTTATAGCAATTGAAATTCTCTCAATTCCAGCAATAAGCGATAACCCAGAGAGAGTCTTTTCAGGAGGATGTCGTACGGTATCATAGGACAGAATGCAGATAGATCCTGAAACTCTTAAGAAAACAGAGTGTTTAAAGAATTGGCATCAGAGAAGAATTACAAGAGAGATAGG
>Ga0307507_10004424_pt1 | contig 24978 bp, 30 predicted proteins | sample 7_EM_MG_FD_207223 | JGI IMG/M metagenome (GOLD analysis project Ga0307507, IMG submission 207223) | Populus trichocarpa ectomycorrhiza microbial communities from riparian zone in the Pacific Northwest, United States - 7_EM | ecosystem: Host-associated > Plants > Roots > Unclassified | place...
GGTTAAGGTTGGGAATACGGTTTGAAGGAGTTTCCTTGGAATGAACGAAGGGTTGTAGGAAAGGAAAATGGAACGATGGAAAAAGGTTTTTCTGTAGAGTTGATCTTGTATATATAGAACCCTCCTGGCGAGGAAGAAAAGAATAAGGACCGCAAGACTCTCTACTCTCATATCTAATTCACTTTAGTCTTTAGTATTTTCACCAAGTCTGAAAGTTGCAGAGCCCCCCTGCCAAAACCCCCTTTCCCCTTAGGGGGGGGCCCGCCGCACGGGCTCCGGGATTCCATCTCTCTCTAAAAGCTGGTTGAGGATTGCGTCTAGCATATCCACCGTGGACTGCTCCTCCTAGGCAAGGTAGTCACAGCACAAGCCAGCAGCAGCGACGCCCTTAGTATGAACTTGATCGCATAACCAGTCAATAAATAAGGAGCTAATATTGCTAGCTGTTAGCGATTTCCACTTGTGCGAGAGGCTTCTCTCACTGACTTGATATGTGTCTTCCCCACACCCGGATGACCGTAGCAAAACTTAGCAGCCTGCGTCGGTACCCCTTTATTACCGCCGCCCCACTCCTGAAACCAGTTCACTTCTAGAAATCACCCTTCAACACCATCAACCCGGTCGGCTTGTGAATCTGCTGTCTGTACCGAGGCTTTGGCCTGGTTGTCTTCGTCATATGTTTTGTTCACTGTGATATGGTTATTCGTAAAGTTCCCACACCCGATATTGACGGAACCGAACATTTGTATATTCAGTATTCGTTCTATGATGGGTTTTGCGGATGCTTCGTTTCGTTGTGGATGCGGTTAGACGATAATTCAGGGGCTAAACGAGCTTATGAGCTTCCTGGCGCGCGAGAAGGAAGGAAGGAATGATTTGACCTGCTTAGGAAACACTAGTCTAAGGAAAGAAGCGAGGGCGACAAAAAATCTCAGTCTGTGGAATGTAAGGCAGCAGCCCGAGTGGTACTCTCCAGAAGTACCAACGAGTACAAGGTAACGAAGGATAGTAGAAGTATAAGAAATATAGAGCTATAATTAAAATTAAATTTACACGCTATAGGAATAAATTGACGTAAGTTCAAAGGGACACCTACATTCCTGGTACAAAGCTCGCTCTCAAGATATATCATGTAAAACCAAATTGGAGCGCCCCATGAATAGGATGTGAAGAAAGAAATAGGGCAAAGTTATTAAGTAGCTAGAGAAGAGCGACATTGTATAATTAGCACAATAGTATATCATTCTTGAAGTAAAAAGAAGAGATAATGTGAGGCACTACTCTTGGTAGATTGATAGGCGAGATAGGGAAAAGTAATGGATACAAGAAAAGGGCGACTAGATGATCCTAAAGTACGATGCAGCTTGGAAGAGCCACGGTGGAATAATGCAATCGAGAGGGTTCGTCAAGAAGAGCTTTCGCCATGAATGTCAAGATATGCGAGTCCTTTTGAATGGGGGCTGTGATGGTTTGGAGGGCTCGGCTAAGAAAAAGAACGAAAATTAATGCCGGGAGTCCAATGCCGGTCAATAGCTCGTGATCTATACGCTCTCCTTTTTATGCTCATTTTTCCGTCAAATATTCTTTTCCCGTGGCTCGCCCGTAATTATAACACCATTTATATCCTGTCATAAGCTGGCTTTTTTTATTCTGAACTATATATAATCCATCGAAATGAGGTATCTGGGGATCTAATAAGTGGACTAATGAGATCTTCATTCGCCCACCCTGACCCTGACGTCAAGCAATAGCGCGGTATCCTTACCAAGCCGGGCGGAATAGAAGGATAAAAGCAGAAACGAAGAAACAGAAGCCAAAACGGGATCAATAGCTGCCACTGACTTTAAAATACGAAAGAAAGCTTCCTCCAAGATATCCACATTGCCAAAAGCGGGGTATTGTCAGGATAACAATTTAAAACCAGCCACGAAAAGAGTACATAGTTTCCAATATAATCGAGGTGTTGAAGGCTCTATACTATTTAGTGCACAGTACAGGGCTTCGGGTTAGATTTGGGCGTTTCCTGTCATGAACTACAGATATCTTTGGTTTAATACGGTGGGCCTCGAGGCAAGTGGCGATTCAATGTAGCTGGTCATCATGATAGCTCAGGCTTTAGATACCCTCAACCAGGTGAGGAATCGATTATTCTACAGTATTCTGACTACAATAAAAGTCATACCAAACTCCACAAAGTCCACGAAAGTCAGTTCCAATCGGCGGGAATCAGTGGTTAAAGAGGGAAAAAATAAAGGAAAGAGAAAACACGGATGAAAAACCGTAAGCCCCGGGAGTAGGTTTCTTTTGCCTTTTTCAAACATGGAGAATATAAAAAAAAGAAACCAGAGACAGAAGAGGTGTAAGAAAGAATGACGACTAATATTAGATTTATATTTAAGAGAAAGCAAATTATGTGAGGAAGAAAAATCCACATAGTGGCCTTGTACAAGGCCCGTTCTCAGAATCCTGATCTCTCAGCCGCCGCTTGACAACTGCAGAAGCTCGTTTAAGTGCTATTTGACCAGTGAGATCTGTTGCCACGATGTCTAGGCTAATGCTACACCATTTTTGGAGCATATTCACACAGCCCTGATGTGGCAACGTTCCGTAACCCATGAGAGGGGTGATTGACCGCCTCTACCCATAGTATCGGGAGTGACATCTTCCGACTCCAAGAGCATCTTCATAACGTCCATATACCCATTTTCGGCTGCCCACGAGAGAGGTGTTCAGCCGTAATTGTCTCTAGTATCAGGAGCGAAATCCTCCCGTTCCGAAAGAATCCTCACGGTGCCCTTATCCCCATTTTTAGCAGTCCACGAGAGTGGTATTCGACCGCCTAGATCCCTAGTTTCCGGAGTGTAATCCCTCCGTTCCAAAAGTATACTCACAATGTACCTATCTCTATTCCCAGGAACACGCGAGAGAAGTGTTCGACCATTTTTATCCGCATGGTCGGGAGTGAAATCTTCCTTTTTCAAAAGCATCCCCACGACGCCCTGTTTCCAGTTCTCGGCTGCCCACCAGAGAGGCATTGGGCCGTCTTTGTCCGAGGTGTGGGGAATGACATCCTCCCGCGCCAAAAACATCTTTACAGCCCCCGTATGTGTATTCCAGCCGCCCAGAAGAGTGGTGTTCTATTGCAATTATCCACAACTTCGGGAATGACATCATCCGTTCCAAAAGCAGCTTCACCCCCCACATCAGTTGCCTAGAGATCCCATTTTTTCATGTCTATTAAAGCAACCACGATCTCCACCATCCCAAAATATGCGGCGTAGCGGAGCCCGGTAAACCTCGCAGGGTTCCTCCAATTAAGCTCGGGATTCCAATAACCAGCGCTTTCAGCTAAGAGCATCCACGAGGATACGTGCCTATCGATTCCGTCGAGAAGCCGCGGTGCAAGCGTGTTCGCACTTTCCGTGATTTCTCTTCGGGCATGTGCTCCCCAGTAACAAGAGGAATATTCAAGGCCGCATTGCGTGTAGGGACCCTCCGTGGATGGACGAAAAGTCCCTGATGTACTGTAAGTTCAGCTATGTTAAGCAGACCTTGGCAATAGTCGGGTGAGGGTTATGAAACAGCTTGGTGTTATTGGATAGATACCCTCGAAGAGTATAGTGGACAAGATGGAAAGTGCGTGAAGACGCTTCAAGCGTTACAAGCCCAAAGTGCATCCCGATACCGTTTCCATCGTAGGGATGTTCTAAGAATCTGGGTCTATAGACCCAATTTCTAGTCCTAGGGCGTAGCATAACTCGTTAGCTTTCAATGGCCGTTTGGAATTTAAAAGCTGCGTTGGGGCCTCCGTGGCGAGCCTCGGCTTGGTCCCCTTTTGCGCTCTTATTCGTGCTAGGGCTTCCGGGTAGGCGTCTCGAAGGCCATTCTCTTAGACTATTGGTCGAGATTTTCTGGCGGATACTAACTCCCTCTAGGACCGCGTTGATTTTAGGGAAACAACAAGAAATCTGTGTTCTGTCATTGGCGAATATCCAACAGAGTGTCAATTGGCCAAAGGGGTTGCTTCTACTCACGTTGCGGAGACATTGCTCGGAATTACTCTCATAATCTCGGCTCTCAAATTTTCATCCATTCTGCAAGATATGGCATCTCAGTCTAATCTCCTCTTAAGATATATCTCAAGATCCTTGGGGGTAGGGGTTAGGGGTATCAAGACCGTTGCGGCGAAATATATCTCAATGTTGTCCGGAATGCGAGGCCTCCCACAAAAAACTCACGCGTGGCCGGCGAGGCCAGTAAAATGTCTCGCAGTGATTCAAGAAGCCCTTGTCGATTTTTAGGCAGACATTCATCTAATCCACCGATAGAGGTGAACATTTCCAGCGGCGACGCGATCGTCGCCTTCAGTATTTAAACCATGTCCCAAAATCACAGAACTCGTCCACCAAACACCCTCTTCCCCTTGGGAAAAGCCTCCCTCACCGGCTCAGGGATTCCATCTCACTAAATGCTGGTTGGGGATTGCGCCTAACATGCTTGTTGTGGATTGCTCCTCCCGGGCACTGTGATCGCAGTATAGACCCGCAAGAGTGACGTCTCTATCATGAACTTGATTACACAACCAGTCAATCACTAACGAGCTAATATTGCATGCTATCAGTGATATCCATTTGTTTGAGAGCTTTCCCACCAACCTGATATGTGTCTTCCGCACACCTAGATCGCCGTAGCAAAACAAAACGCCCTGCGCGGGTACCCCTTGACTACCACTCCAATCGCGAAAATTGTCCATTTTCAGAAACCAACCACCCAGACCATTCACCCGGTTGGCTTGCACGCTTTTATTCCTGTATTGAGGCTTTAGTGGCGAGAACCACTGCCTAATCTGGTTGCCTTCGTCTTCCGCCCCTTTCACAGTGATATTGTGACTATTCGTAAAGTTCCCACAGCCGATATTACCGGAACCGAACGATTGCCTATTTGTTATCCGTTCCATGATGCGTTTTTCGCATCCTTCGTCTCGCTGTAGATGCGGTTCGGCGATAGCTCGGGGGGCCTAACGAGTTTATGATCTTCCTAGTCCACGAGTAGGAGAGGTGATTTGACCTGTTTCATCGGTTGTGCTCTGTAGCCACTTCGTCTAGTGCTACCTATAACGATGCCATTAGCAGATATTTTTTTACCCGAATCAGAACCCTGCACTTCTTTGGAGCTTTATCATGCATCACTCCCGAATCGTTTTGTATTGGCCACAAACACTCTCCGGGAGGAAGAGCTGTTGTTGTGGTTAGCCCCATTGTCCCAGTGTTGAAAAAACATAGGATCTAGTTTGTATCCCTACCCGATAGTGATTAAGTGAGAGCGGCGTGGTCACGAGGTATCGCTCTAGTTAGTTATTCCTTCGGTAAAATCAAACGTCAATCTTAAATAGAGCGGTGTCCGTTCGTAAGAGCTGCCTCAAGTGCAGTGATAAATCGCCGACTGAGAAGGAAAAATGCAGAAGAGACGGGTTAAAGAAGGCGGAAGCTTATGCTCGAGGATAAGAGAGTGGTTGTAGAGCAGCGTAAGCTTCGTTGCCGCCTAGGATTTCGACTAACAAGATGGTTATGTATGATAACTTTGGTTCGCTGTTCGGATCCCGAATATTCGTAAGTGATTGCACGTGGTCCTCCTGTTATGGCCTTAATAGATTGGAGGATATGACGCGTGCTCTGGCGAGCCGCGCTCGATATCTGTAGGTAATGGTTCGTATGTATACACCTTGAGGTCTTGGCTATCAAGAGGCGTCAGCGTACAGAACTTATAATACATGACACGCGGACAGAAGCGAAAGCAGAAAGGTGATGTTTTGTTTACGAATCCCCGCCTTAGCTTAATCCCCAAATTCCTCTCCACCACACCTCTTACCTACTTCCCCAAATTCCTCTCCACCACCGCTTCCCTGCTATTCCTTAACAAGTCCAAAATGTCTTTGCTCACGCTTCCGAACGAATTGATTCTCACAATATGCGCTTCTCCTACCTTGGATATACCGGATATTTCCTGCCTCCTGCAAACATGCCGCCGTTTGGCAACGCTATCCGAGTCAATTCTCATCCGCCAGACGTTGAAGCGGAGGAGTGATCAGTACGGACAGAACGCACTTCACCATGCGGTGAAAAACTATGATTACAAGATGATGGAGTCACTCCTAGATGGAGGTATCCTCGAGATAATCAGCCCGGGGAAAATTCTGCTGAATGTTGCTATACACTATATGACGCCAGACGAAATCGATACGCTTGGATCCTTTGAGATCGATGCAAACACGCTCGATGGACGAGGCAGAACACCACTCATGTGCGCAACAATAGGGCAGTTCCCGGGTACCGTGACAGCCCTATTGCAGAACCCTACGGTCGACCTGGATCGACCATGGCTCTTTCCCGATTTCACCGCCTTTCACCTAGCGGTCTGGATTGGGGACTCGACGATAGTCAAAGCCTTTTTAGACGAACGTCCTGCGGTAAATGTGAACCGTGTAGACGGCGTTCAACGGACGAACGAGGAGACTATCGCCAATGACATAATGAGTGGGTGCCTGCCAAACCACCTCACGGAAAAGTTACCTGCAGGATTTTTTCGGTCCTTGCATCTCCCGGACTTCCTGCCATCGTCCGAGTTCACCTCATATCATCACTGCATTTTCGATGTGTATAATTACCGAGTGAGAATGTTACGGGACCGTGAGGTGACTATGGATAGCGATGGTGAGATGGAAAGTATCGTATTGGAGACAATCCAACAAGATATGAATTTCTGGATCGACCCGACTTTCCTTGGCGACACGATAGCTAAAGTAAAAACCCCTTTGCGTAGGGGATGGGCACCACTCCATGGATCCGTTGCCCAACATGATTGCAGGATCTTAAGGATATTGCTCGGACATCCGGGAATCAACACCAATGTTTTATCCAACGATATGGAGACGCCGCTTTGGACGGCCGTTAGGCTCGGAAACCTATTTGCAATTCGCCTGCTGTTGGCTCGAGAAGAGGTCGAGATCCACCTTGCAGGTGAGTCAGTCCTGCATTTCGCTGTGGTTCGAGCCCCAAAATCTGTCATCGAGATTTTACTCGCGGATGGAAGGGTGAATGTTAATTGTGTTGATGGGAACGGGAGGAGTGCACTCCACATCGCGGCGTCCATCGGAAGGATGGATGTAATTTTGCTACTGTTAGCTCACCACGACACGGAAATCGAAATGTTGGATCGAAGGGGGCTCACAGCGAGAGAATTGGCTCTCCCGGATTTTCCGGAAGCTGCGTGGTGCCTTACCCTTGTGCAGATTGCCGAGAGGACGCGGGTGGAATACCTCGATCTTGCATGTCCGAGCTATCGATACTACCAGTAGGGTATATCTAGGAACGGGTGGGGGTCGATGAGTTATTATTGGAAATGGGTTGGTGGCGTTTTACGGGCCTAGTATGGAGAAAGGAAAGTGTAGCCTGAAGGGCAAGGGAAGTTTAAACTTTGTTAATTATCCTCGTCCTCAATGGAATCCGTTTATGTTTTTGTCGGGCTAGGCGCGATACTTTATAGTAAATGGGATGGAGTTCTCTTTTCGAAAGCTGTAGATAGAATGCTCCTAAACATCCGTTCTTCTCGTTCCCTAATTTTTCTACCATACACAGTCATACCGACCGAATCGCCACGAAACTGTCAAAACAAAGAAGATTGCAACCAAAGAGCGAAATCCTTTTTCTGTATTGGCTAGGCACTAACCACTTACTACAAAACCAGAAAGAAATCGTCCCAACATCGGCCAAATCGTCAACACACCCTCTAATTCTACCATTCCGCTTTGGTTGCCAGTAAATTATGGTATCGCGGCAACCTCAAATTCGCTTCCACCTCAAATTCGGTTTCTGGGCCACGTAGGGCAGTATCAACAATACTAGCTAGTACGGATCAAGTGATAATTTACCGTGAATGTGTCATGTTTTTTAGTCAGATTTTTACTAGTACAGCTAGTACCGATCTGCGTGGCCCAGAAAGCGAATTTGAGGTGGAAGCGAATTTGAGGGTGCCGCGATACTCGCAGTCACAAATTTATTCACTGGCAACCAAAGCGTGAATGAGAATTATAAAATCAAACTGAGCTGAGACTTTCATCCCTCCTAAGGCCACAATTTCCACTCTCCCCGAGGCATCTCTCTTTTTTACCAGTAGCATTGATAGCTGGAACCCGCGCTCGCTCTCCTTTACCCGAGTGCAGACCCGATCAGAAGAGCAAACCCCTCATTTCGTACACCACCACTACCACAGCCACCATCAACACATCTTCCCCCACCCCAGTAGACATCTCAATAATGCACCACACAATGACATCCTCCGCTATCGTTACCACCCAGCCTACCCTAACCCTCTCATCCAAAGAAGCTGTCCTACGCAAAATCTTAGTCGATGCCGCGCAGGAAATCGACAAAGAAAAGTGCCAAGATGACCGCTTGGTTTTACGCTTCACCGGTGGCTGGGTCCGCGACAAGCTCCTAGGGCTCCAAAGCGCGGACATCGACGTGGGGATAAAAAATATGACCGGTTACGATTTCGCAACTCGATTGTTCCAGTTCATCAGCGCAAACCTTGAGAAGTACAGCCTTAAACCAGGTAGGGTAACCAAGATCCAGAGCAACCCTGAAAGGTCCAAGCATCTGGAGACTGCTAGGATGCGGATTGATGGGTTAGATATCGATTTTGTTAACCTGAGGAGCGAGTCTTATTCCGACAGCTGTCGGATCCCACATATGGTTTGTTTAACTTTACCCTCAGATGTTTCTGGGGGAATACTGACTTGATGGCCTTAGGAATTCGGAACCCCAGAAGAAGACGCCCTCCGCCGCGACTGCACTATCAACGCCCTATTTTACAACCTACACACTGGGCTAGTGGAGGATTTCACAGACCTCGGCCTACATGACTTGGCCGCCCGGCTAATCCGCACCCCACTGCCTCCTAAAGAAACCTTCGCCGACGACCCCCTCCGTGTACTCCGTTTAATTCGCTTTTCCTCACGCCTTGGCTTTACCATAGTTCCTGAATCCAAGGCCACCATGAGACTCTTGGAAATCAAGGTATGTAACATCTCCTCCCTAGTCACAGAGATTACGACTCACACCGGCTAACCACCCCCGCTCTGTTTTACAGTCTGCCCTCAAAACCAAAATCTCCCGCGAGCGGGTCGGTACCGAGATCACAAAGATGTTACAAGGCCCCAATCCCCATACCTCCCTAAGCCTAATTCACCAAGCGGACCTCTACAACGAGATATTCGCCCCTCCAATCCAAGATCTTCCCGTTCTCCTAGTGCAAGATATGATGATAGCTGCTGACATTATGGGCCGCCGAATCTTCGGGTTCACCTCTTCGCACCCGCGGATTTCCAATCTCTTGAAGACTAGTAGTGAAAAGCATCTCGCATGGCTCATCGCGGCCATGAGCCCCTGGAAAAACCAGCCCATGTTCCTAGCCGAAAATAACACGCCCGCCGCTGCGAGAGCCATAGAAGAGGGTTTACGACGCCCCAATAGCGAGAGCGGGACCGTAGCGAAAGCATTCGCAAACTGGAAGGTCGTCGAGTGCATGGTTATCAAGGAAGGGCACTGGGGCAGGGGCAAAATGGCCCTGCAAATGCGTGCCCTGGGTGCCGACTGGAAGAATCAGGTTGGCGCTTCCTTGATGTTCGAGCTTATGGACCAGAAGCAGAACACCAACAACGGTGAAGGGGAGGAAAGAATAATGGATAAATACGAAACCTTTCTAAAAACCATTGCTGAGAAAGGGTTAGAAGGGGCTGTGGATTTCAAGAGTTTGTTGAAGGTATCACCCCCTGTCTTCCTTCCCGGAATCGCGGAGGAGCAGCTAATAGCTAGGGCGATTAGGGCAATGAAATAGCAGCGGAATGCGGCCTCGCCCCAGGAGCTTGGATGCAACCTGCCATTGACAAATCCCTCCAACATCAACTCGACCATCCTCACAAAGGTAAGGATGAGCTACTGCAGTGGGTTCGCGAGAACCGGCATGCCGTGTTGGATGGGCTAGAGTATGTTGGTGCTGGCCAGGGGACGGGGAAGCAAATCAGACCAAAGAAAAAGAAGCGGGGGAAAGGAACTATAAGACCACTTCATGCCCCTTCGGTATACTAAGAGATGAGTCAAAGTACTGGGAATCCCCACCTCTGTTAGTGCGACAACCTGGTCAAAGAGGCGTTGTTACACATCACAAAAACCACGATCATGGGCTTTGACCAATTACACCAACTCGAAACGATGTTAGCCTTAGCATTGATTTTATATTCCGGAGAATTACAATAGAAATCCTCCTTAGGGAAAATCGGATTCTAAAGCGGGAGCTGTGGAGGATGGAGAGGAAGAAGGAAGAGCTGAGGGAAACGGGAGAGACTCAGTCGAGGTGGAGGTCATGTTTAGAGGACGAGGGGAAGAGGGGAGGAGGGAGTTTGGGGGCGATGGTAGTGTAGGTTATGGATGAGTGGAAGAGGAGAGCTTTGCGAGAGAAGGTGGGAGATCTCATTACCCCGGAGAGATAGAAGAGAGGTATCCCCCGCAGTGTTGATAGTGCCGAATTTCCCTACATCACGCTAAAATGTAAACTAAAAAACTAGCTTCGCACTTTTCCAGAAATGACAATCAAGTGATATCAAAAACACTTCAAAGTTTTGGTACAGATCTTTTTCCGTTAACAGGAGCACTAAACCTAATATGAGAATGATGTTACCGGTAATGAACTTGTTGATATTTACTAACCAACATCCGAGATTATGTGGCAACATTGCCCTCTATGAGGTCGAATCTACCAATCAAAGAAATACGCTAATTTCGCTAGCGGGTCTTTAGCACAGTGTAGGGAAATTCGGCACTATCAACACTGCAGGGGATAATAAAATGATCGGTTCTCTTTGAGACAATGGATGTATGTCTCGCGCCTACTCCCCTCGTCCCCAGCATTGCTTTGGACTTGTAGTTTACCATGGGATCCCTCTGCAGTGCGGCGAGTGACCCCAATGAAGTGATCTTGTTTTTTTTCTAGCATGTATGTACATAAAACAATAGCAACCGAATTAACTAAACAAAAGCCGGAGTTTTTTAACCCAAAAATTTAGTACCTTTCCCCGCTGTTTCCGCCCTTGCTGGGAGCTCCATTACTACCTTGTCCAGGAGGAGCAGTCCGTTATGAATATGCTAGGCGCAATCCTCCAGCCTTTTTTAGAGAGAGATGGAATTCCGGAGACTGTGCAGCAGGCTTTTCATAAGGGGAAAAGGGGTTTTTTTTGCGCGCGAGGCATGCGGCTTTCCGACTTCGGGAAAGTATGGAATTGCTGCCGAAAGTGTTCATAAATATTAATGCCTTAGATGAGTGTCTTCAGAAAAACTAGCGAGGACTGCTCGAGTCACTACGAGCCGTTGTTCAGGCTTTGCCGACCACGCTAGTGTTTTTTAGTGGGAGACCCCATGTTCGAGACGAGAGTAAAGGATATTTCACTGCGGCGATTATGATAGCCGTCACGCCTACCATTCGGGATATTGGGAGATATCTGGAAATGATGTTAGACCGCAGGGGATGGTGGAGGACGGCAGGGGCGGCCGGGGATTGTGAGGGATGGCCGGGGCACACGAGTGATGTCTCATGATACCATAATGATTGGTTCGGAGGTGTATTGTTCCTGCTTCGGCTAGTCCCGGAGGTCCAGGCGTTAGGACTGCAGTCCCCTATAGTCCGTCCGGTCCTCACCTTCCCGGCCGTAGTCCGTCTTAGCACCACCAAAAAGACGGACTGGACGGCCTGGAACACTGTTCATAACTTCCAGTTCCCCTTGTGTTGTGTGTATCACCCCCCATCTTAGCTGCCCACCTATCAATATCAATGTCATATTTCCTCTTCATCTTACCCGAGAACCCTATAGTATAGTGATTTTACAATGTCAGTTTCCGCTCAGTGCTCGGTGATTTTGTCCTCTCTTTTTTTCCCCCATCTTAACGGCGCGCACTCCCTCTCCCATTTCGTTATTTCCGATATTCGTCGAGACTGGGCTCCGTTCAAGGGAAGCAGGTTACATTTCCATCGTACAACGGTCTGGGGATCTAGGCTCAGTCATTACTCATTTTTTCTCGGATATTTTCTCATTTTGGTATCCTTGTTTATATTCTCCATGTTTTCAGATTTTGATATATGGCTAGTATTGTCGTTAGAATACCGTAAAATAATTGATTTCTCGCCTAGCTTGAGGCATCAAGGGCCTAACACATAAAGACGACCAGGTAAACCGAACCAGATCGAATCTAGCGAACTTTCATATTTCCAACCAAACCAGATACACCTGTTGATTCCGCTTTTGCAGTCTTTTTTTTATTATTACTTCTCTTCTGGTTCCAGACCGCAGCGGATTCCTTGATAATACTAGACATAAGGCTAACGACAGAGGGAAAAAGTATCATATTAGTTCATTTATTAGATCCCTAGGCACCTCATTTCGATAGGTGATAGTGTAGAATAGAAGAGGTGAGACCTCCTGTGGAAGGAGATAAACAGGGTTGTAATTACAGTTGAGACGGAAAAGAATATTTGACTATAAAACAGTGTTCGCAGCCGTCCGGGGCCCCTGTAGGGCCTGGCGGGGGACTGCCAAGAGCCCGGGACGGGACGGGACGGCAAAACGTGGTCCGTCCTCGTCCTTGAATTTCCAGGACGGCCGTCATTAGGAAGGACGACAAGCCCCACGATCTGAGACATATTCCGGTAGGGGACGGTGGGGGACGGTGGGGGACGCGACAGAATGCCGTCCGTCCTCGTCTTTGATTCTTACTTGTCGGGCAACTTTAGAAAATGACCGGACAGGACGACAAACTGCCCCGTTGAGAACACTGCTATAAAAGAACCAAAAGAGGAAAACTTACAGATCAAGTGCCCAGGCTACTATAGGACCCTCTTTATCAATTGCTACGCCCTTCTTACCTAGAGTTACATGTGTATATCTAATATAAATTTGTGAATAGTTATGGACACGATCAGATCATGATCGATCATTGTAACTATGATCTGATCGAATTCATCGATCATGGTACTGCTTGACTAAACTCGATCATAATCGATCACTCACCAGCAGATAGCTTCCTTTGTGCAACTTTAAAGCCAACCCTTCATATATTCCAAATTCCCCTCTTCAATAATAATGATAACATCTAGAATGTATATACAAGTTTCCAAGTCAAGAACAGCTATCCATTTTAAGACTCTTTAATCTCCGGTAACCAAATACTCCTCCAAGAATAAAGGTAAAAAGCCACTAAATTTAAGCCAGATTTTGGAGCAGGAATAAAAATGACAAGCCACTCTGTATTCACCGGTAACCCACTCCTCGATCATTGGATCATGCTTGAGCAGTCCTAAGACGCAATCATGGTCGATCACTCGATTGCTTGATCATGCTTGATCATGATCGATCAGGTCAACCCATTTGATCCATCATTGAATCATAGAGTTCCCTCTATCAGATCATGCTCGATCATGATTGTGCCCATCACTATTTGTGAAAGCTTGGTTCTCATCCATTGAGCATGTGTGAGGTTGAAAGTCTCCCGAAGCTGGTGGCCATGACCAAGCCATGACTCATATTTCAGCAAAGGTTAGTTAGCAGTGCCTCTGCTGATTGATCTGCCCGGCTTCGCTTTTGGTAGTATTTAAGGATTTTTGAAGAGTATGGCGTGGTGTAGAAGTGAAAGTATCTTGGGCAAGTGGAGGAATGTATATAAAGACAGCGTATTATTCAGTGACCTACCGCTCTAACAACTAGGAAAGATAGATTCCTTAAATACACAAACAATTAACACACTTCCGAGAGCCTGCTCACTAGGATCACATCATTCTTACAGGTTACCACGCTATCACTCTTTTCCGCATATCCCCACTTCCTTTCACCACTTCTTACCCCCTCATTCCTTTGACCGCTCCTTACCCCGCATTCCCCACTGCGGCCCCACTCCTCGACTTCCTCACCAAGTGGTTGACACTACGGTGAGGTGTCCAACATTGTTCTCGTATCCGTTAAGAAAGGATGATGTCCGGCGAACATGGAGTGAGCGCCGGTGATTCACAATAGTATTCATGTTGATAGATACAAGGTAGAACAGGCGCACAGGTGGGAGAGTCAAATCGACAGCATGAGTGCTAGGAGGCGGCGGTATAATATGTTTGGCACCACGGTATATCCGATAGAATGCTTCTGTTATGTTTTAGATACACTCTTGCCTTTACCATTAGTTTGGCATAGGTGAAAATGAAGTTACGAGCTACCTATTATACACTCGCTGCTATTTGGTACCGTATTTAATTGCGCGCAGTTTATAATACCGTAATACTAGTAGTCTATGATAATAATATCATAATGGTAATAAACCTTTTGATAACGGGTTACTGATGCGGGCGCGGGAAAAAAAGGAGAAAAATTAGGAAGGGAATGATTGTAAATGAGCTGAGTAGGAATCGAATATTGGACGAAAGGCAGGTCGGCGAGATCGGCTGAGAGGAACTTTGGCGTAAGCGAGAAGGATTAGACGAGGGGTACTCAAAGACTTCATCGATATTCGATAACCGGTGAAATAGGCATGGGGGATGTTTCAGGTTACTAACACTTGCTTTCCTAAGTTTAGGATTATGTCAACCCTGAGTTTGTTGTCCCCGATAATTTGAACTGCACATGTTTGGTAGGGCCTTGTCCCGGTGACTTCCTCGGTACTAAGACATCGCCACGGTAACTCCGCGAAGACTTTGCGAACGGGAGTGGACCTATGTAATGTGCTTGCGGGGTTCCGAAGACATAGCCTTTTTCCTTATAGAGGTTTATATAGGATCGGTATATTGGAATTCTGTCCCCGTATGCTTGATATCGTTGAACCTTATTCTTTCTTATTAGCTCTTTCATGAAACCTGCTACTGCACTCTCCTTGATAGTTTCAAAACAGTTATCTCCTTGCAGCTAAAGGTTTCCTTCTCGTTTCAGTCAGAGAAAATTTTCTTCCTCCATGTCAGAGGTGAAAGATTTTCACCCACATAGTCGTGGCATCAGGGAAGATGGATCCTATGATGAAAGACATGATCACTTAGTTAGAAATGTTATGGGAATTTGAAGGTCTCTCTTGTGCCCAAGCGAGCTGCCTAATTCTGATCGATTTCTCTACCGACTATTATACATATTTTCTCTCCTTACTCAGCCTATATTTCTATATGGTAGAAATCACTTCCTAATATTTACTTACTTCTACATGTACAGTGGATTGGTTAAGTAGAACTATTATAAAGTACGGGTGCAAAAAGATTCGTCCGATGCCCTAATTACACCAAAAATGGACATTTTTAAACAAACAATTCTCAACACTGGTTATATAAAAACACTTGAAATCTTGCCACTAGCTAGGAAACGACTATCAATTCCAATCTTTACAAGTAGAAGTGTAAGGAATCAAAGCTGTCTTCAGTGTTCATGTTTGTGTCAACTAGTGTGAAAGTGACTTAGGTTTTTATATGGGGCTCCATACAAAAAAAGTACAGGGCAACCGATACTAGATACTTAACGAACCTTTTCTCCATCACTTTGTAATATTTACTGATTGTGTAACCTTCTTCATGTTATCTACAGGTTTGCTAATGCAAGGACAATTTTTAACTGATTCTTATAGACATTGTGCAATGGGGGAGGGTGGCGAAGATGCGCACTTTTAGTGCAAAAAGGGCACCGGACGAATCTTTTTGCCCTAGTACTGTACCCAGCCTAGGGTTGGGGGGTGAGAGTACAGTATAGGGCTTAGATGTTTTTCATTATTTTTTTTCTTGTGGAATACCGGTATCTAGTGTAGGTGGGGTCGCGATAGGTAAGCTTGGAGGTGCTAGGAGTTGATTGTGATATGTAGGATGGGTGAGGAGGTGGCTGGGGGTGCAGAGGAGTGAATGGAATTATCCGGGTATGTCTGTACTCCCAAGGTTTGGCGTAGTGCCTGACAAATGTGCCAGTCAGTGACAAGTTGGACACCAAAAACGACACTTGCCCAAGTGCTTGAACTCAGCCACAGGCTTGTCAAGTAAATCAACTCCTGGTAAAATTGCGGGTATTCCAATCGTGAAACTTCAATATTGAAGTGCTCAGTCCAATATATGAAATTGGCGATTTTCAAAACATGCATTTTTTTTTTCAATGGCCGTTCATCCAAATTCAAGGCACTTCAGTTTTAGGATAGGGCACGCCAATTTATCACAAGCCCTCTACGGAGCAAAAGGAATTTGTTATAAAAATGCAAATTTCGGATTCATTAGATCTTTAACCATCTATTTATATAGTTTGAATTTTACTTGATTAAGCGGTGGGGGAGTAAATCAAGATATCAGAGACTCTGAATTCTGGTAGTTTGGTGTGCTTTAAGGAGTACCTCGTCCCACCAACGATGACTTTCGTCCAAGAACTATATACTCAAAAGAAACGGAGTGATTATTTGTAGGTATTATTTTTCTCGGCAAGGATGTGGCAATTACGCACAACCACATATTCTAGTCAAGTTCGAATGTTGAAATACCGGTATCCAAGCTTGCTGATTCTGCGCCGAACACGAGGTTTCCCCGGAACGCTAAGCATAAGTACTGGGGTGCCTAGGCCTTTCCGGGATCTGGGAAAAACCAATGCTAGGCTTAATTCTGAGTGTTTCGGGCTCTGTGGGTGGGTATCTCCACGGGCAGCCTATTGGCAGTCAATTAAGTGCGACAGTTCGCGGTAAGTGCGAGAGGAGGGGAAAACGTGGAGTGCGCAGTTGGCTTCTAAGCCAGTTGTGCTCATAAGGCTGTTGCTGTTGCCTCCGCCGTTTGAACGAAATATTGGCCAATCAAATGAGATGACAGCTGAGTATCGTATGATACAAGTCGTAAGGCTACCATAATTGCGACATTTTAATCTCGAATCTGGGGAAAGTGGAGGGTTGGGTGGGGTTTTTATTCGCTCTGCGGGAGAGGTTGGTTGCCTGAGACGAAGGATGCGAATTTCAGGTTTGAAAAACAACCGTGAAAATCGGTCATGGCTTTATTGTAACCAGTCCCGCCACCCCGAAGTGGCTAGACTGGTAGATACGCTTCCTTCAGAATTATTGGAATACTAGCAGCTACGCCGAGCCCTTTGAATTAGAAATCTAGAATCTCTTGTGGCGTCTCCTGACTTTATTTTACAGCTGGGTGGGTTGGCATAATTTGGATACGGCGCTCGGGCTCGTCGGCGACTGAGCAAAAAAACCCACGTTCCTAGTGGAGCTGCAGTGTTCCCTTATTCGTTCGTATCTAATCCCAGGAGCACCCATCTAAACTTGAGTGGTACCCAATGGCGTTGAGTTCCAGAGGTAAGCCAACTCACCACCCCTATCCGGCACTACTCGTACATCTGGAAAGTACCACCCGCGCGGTTGCCTAACACTTTATGATCCACGGACTGAGATTTTTTATCACCCTTGCTTCTTTCCTTCTACTAGGGTTTCCTGGGCGGGCCCAACCATTCCTGCCTTCCTTCTCGCGCGCTAGGAATCTCATAATCGAGTAAGCTCGTTTAACCCCCTGAATTATCGTCTAACCACATCTATAGTAAAATAAAGCATCCGCAAAACCCATCATGGAACGAATAACGAATATGCAATCGTCCGGTTCCGGCAATATCAACTGTGGGAACTTTACGAATAACCATAACATCACCGTGAACAAAAGAGATGACGAAGACAACCAGATTAAGCAGTGGTTCTTACCACTGAGGCCACAATACAGACATCAAAGTGCGCAAGTCAACCGAGTAAATGGTGTGGGGGGTTGATTTCTGGAAATGAACGAGTTTCGGGAGTGGAGTGGTAGTCAAGGGGTGCCGGCGCATGGTGTTATGTTTTGCTACGGTCATCTGGGTGTGGGGAAGACACATATCAGGTCAGTGAGAAGAGTCTTTTGAGTGGGTGGACATCACTAATGGCTAGCAATATTAGCTCGTTAGTTACTGGCTGGTTGTGCGATGAAGTTCATGATAGAGACGTTGCCGTCGCAGGTCTGTGCTGTGGTTATCTTGCCCAGGATGAGCAGTCCACGGTGAATATGCTAGGCGCGATCCTCAACCAGCTTTTGGAGAGAGATGGAATCTCGGAGATGTGCGGGAGGCTTTTCGTAATGGGAAAAGGGGTTTTGGCGGATGAGGTCTGCAACTTTCGGACTTGGTGAAGATGCTTGAGGCGACCATCGCACCATTGCCGGAAGCGTTCATCTGTATCGATGGTTTAGACGAATGTCTTCCGAAAATCGACGAGAGCTTCTTGAGTCGCTACGGGACATTGTACAGGCTTCGCCGACCACGTGGGTGGTTCTTCGTGGGAGACCTCACGTTCGGGATGAGATTAAAGGACGTTTCCCCGCGGCGATCATGAAAGCCGTCATTCCTACCATTTGGGATATTGAGAGATATCTGGAGATGAGGTCAGGCCGAGATACCGCGCCCAACCAGGGTTCCGAATGGTCAACGGAGGACTGGACTGGACTTAGTCAGTACAGTCAAAGTCAAGTCTAGTCTGAAGGTGGAAATTAGACCGACTGGACAGTCTTGATTGTTGGAATTGACTAGACCGGACCTGCTAAGACTGAGTAGACCGAGTGATAGAATGTGCCCAGCCTTTGGCCAAGATTCCCCATCGTCCGGAGCTAGACTAGTCTGAACTACATGCTCCGGTGATAGTCAAGTCCGGTCAAAGGATAGAAATTTGACCGACCGAGCAGTGGATGGCAAGGCAACCGACTAGACCAGACAGGATCAGACTCCGTAAGTCGAGTGATATCCGATGTTGGAATTTCGGTTAGACGAAAACGACTAAGAACCAATATGGGATCCGTCCGACAGAGTTTTATTTTTAGTGGAGGATTAAGCGAGCGTAGAATAATTTCTCTACGGCTGGTTTTTTGTTATAACTGCCAGGCGAACTCGAAAGAGTAGGACTATCACATGTATCATAAAACATGTCATAGCAACGGCCGCTTTGATTCAACAGGAATCCCATATTAGACTGGTCCCCGACTGGACTGGACTTGACCTGACCAAATATTTCGGTCAAGTCTAGTCTCCTCCTCCATTCTCGACTGACCGGTCGGACTATTCGGAACCCTGCGCCCAACGCAATGGATGACAATTTGGGAGCCGAGATTATGTGGGTAATTCCGAGAGAAATTTTGCAAATGTGAGTAGCAACAGCCACTTCAACCAACCTGCATCTAGTTGGATATTCGCTAATTATACAAGATAGATTTCTCCTTGTTTCCCTTAACATCGACGTGGTCTTGGAAGCGGTTACGGTCCGCCAGAGAAAGAGAAAGCTCGACCAGATCATCCAAGGGAATGGTCTTCAAGACGCCTACTCGGCAACCCTAGTACGGATAAGAGGGCGGAATGGAGGCATGTCGAGACTGGGCATGGAGGCCCTAATGTGGCTGTCACATTCGAAGGGACCTTTAAATGTCCACGAGTTATGTGATACCTTGGGAGTGGAAATCGGGTCTACAGACCTGGATCCCCAGAACATCCCTGCGGTCGAAACACTGTTGGGGTGAGCTTTGGGGCTTGTGGCACTGGGGGGTTCCTCACACACAGTCCGTCTTGTCCACTACACTCTTCGAGAGTACCTATCCGACAATGCCGACCTGTTTCAGAGCCCTCACTCGCGAATCGCCGAGGTTTGTTTAACATACCTTAATTTTTAGTGCATCAGGGACCTTTCGCCTACCGCCGATTGGCTCCGGCAACCAACACCATTGCTTGAATAAGCGTCTTGTTACTGGGGAGCACATACTAGAGGGGGAATCACGGCAAGTGTGAACACACTCGCACTGAGGCTTCTTGATAGATTCGATAAACACGTATCTTCTGTGATACTGCTAACCTGCATCGGTAATAATCAGGACCGGGTGCTCGGTCCGAGTAACCCCGCAGGGTTCACAGGGCTCCATGGCTGTGCATATCTTGGGATCGCCGAGATAGCAGTTTGTTTATTAAATATGAAAGAATGGGATCTCGGAGCAACTGATGTAGCGGGGAATACCCCAATCTTATGGGCCGCGAAAAGAGGATATGATGCCATCGTGAAGACCTTTTTTGAACGGGTGGGTGTAACCCCCAACACTATGGATCAAACAGGTCAAACGCCACTCTCATGGGCAGCCGCAAATGGGTATCAGGATATTGTGCAAATTATTTTGGAACACGGGGATGTTACCCCCGACATTGCAGATGGAGGTGGTCGAACACAGCTCTTGTGGGCAGCCCGAAATGGGTATCAGGATATTGTGCAAATTATTTTGGAACACGGGGATGTTACCCCCGACATTGCAGATGGAGGTGGTCGAACACCGCTCTTGTGGGCAGCCCGAAATGGGTATGGGGGCATTGTGGAGATGCTATTGGAACGGCTAGATGTAACCCCCAACACTACGGATCAGGTAGGTCGAACGCCACTCTCATGGGCAGCCGAAAATGGGTATCAGGATGTTGTGAAAATTATTTTGGAACACGGGGATGTCACCCCCGACACTGCGGATAAAGATGGTCGAACACCGCTCTTGTTGGCAGCTAGAAATGGGCATGGGGGAATTGTGGTGATGCTATTGGAACGGGAGGATGTGACACCCAACATTGCGAGTCATGGCGGTCGAACACCTCTCTCGTGGGCAGCTGGAAATTGGGATTGGGGCATTGTGAAAGTCCTTTCGGAAGAGGGAGATGTCACTCCGGACATTCGGGATAAAAACGGCCGAACGCCCCTCTCGTGGGCAGCTGGGAATGGGAATGAGAGAGCCGTGCAGACCCTTCTAAGGCGGAGGGATGTCGCTCTCAACGGCGCGGATAAACACGAGCGAACGCCTCTCTCATAGGCAGCTGGAAACGGGAATGAGGCCGTCCTGAAAATCCTTTTGGAACGGGAGGATGTAACTCCCGATGCTGTGGATACTGACGGCCGGACGCCGCTCTCGTGGGCAGCTGGAAATGGGTACAAAGGTGTTCTGGAGACGCTTTTGGATAGAGAGGGAGTAAATCCCAATGCTACGGATCAAGACGGTCGAACGCCCCGCTCGTGGGCAGCTAGAAACGGGTAAGAGGGCATCGTAAAGCCCCTTCTGGGAAGAGGGGATGTAACTCCCAACGCTGTGGATAAAGGCGGTCGAACACCCCCTGCGTGGGCAGCGGAGTTCGGGCGGGGAAATGTCGTGAAAATACTTTTCGAACGGGATGATGTCTCTGCCGACACTAAGGATAAAAGTGGTCAAACACCTCTCTCATGGGCAGCAAGAACGGGGTACGAAGGCATTGTGAAAGAAAATTTTGGAACAGGGAGATGTAAGTCGAGACGCTGCCGATAGGGACGGTCGAACACCTATCTCGTGGGCAGCTGGGAACGGATATGAGGTTATTGTGAAGTCTTTGTTAGGACAACAGGATGCAGCACCCAAGGCTGCGGATAATGGCGGCCGAATACCTCTCTTGTGGGTAGCTAGAAATGGGTATGCAGGTAGTTCGCTAACGATCACTCTTCTCTGCCTCATAGCTGGTGCGATAGCTAAGTCTGTTGACTCCTATCTAGCAACGTAGATCGCTAGGCTCATATAGGACAGTTGTGTGTTGATTCCCCAAAGCGTGGTAGATAAAGATCTTTGTATTGAAAGTACGTTCAGCAAAAATAATACACAGCGCCGGCGGCGCGCCATACGCCTGGCGCACCAAGCGCACATAACGTCAATCGCAAATCAGGACGCAACGTCGATCTGACGTTGCGTCCTGATTTTGTGTCACCTGACGTGCTGCGCCCTGACACTATGCTGACACGGACCCTACGTTCTCGGTGCCCTGACTGCGCCTGGTCCTCTGCTCTTGCGTCCTGAACACCTCTGATTCTCGGTTGCCGCACCAGGGCAACGCCTGATGATCCGGGGCTCCTTCCTGAGCACCAGTGATCCGGCCGTCTTCTGTCCTGGCGTCCGATCTTCATCTTCCGCCCCTGGGCTTCGCTCGTTCCGACGCCTCACATCAGGATCCCATGATCCTGAGCTCTCTAGTCTTGGTATCTCCCTCTTGTGGCTTCTACGTCCAGACAGTCTCTGCAGGCGCACCATTATCCTGATTTCACCCTCTCTACCTGCTGTGTGTCCTGATCAGAGCTTGACTTTTTCTATTCTATCTGTACGCTCCTACGTAATATCTAGATGCCCTCATGATGCTTCCCAGACGTGTGGGGAACTATCTCAAGGCTGCCTGACACAATCCCGATCTTGTGCACGCTGTATCCTCCTCTTTCCGACGTCAGCCCGTGACGTTTACTATAAGATTGCCCAAACGCCCCTGTGACGTGTCCCTTACATTGATTCTACTACTCGTACTCCCAATGCCCAGATTACCCTTTACGTTCTCATATCAACACATCGCCGTCAAACAAATAGTATTAATTAACTAAGCTACTCGACACATACGCGACACATTCGACAAATCATTTCTTTATTACCCTCACCAACGCTCCCATTGCGACCCGGTTCCACATCCCCCCGCTCAATATCACTTGTCTCCTGTAGTGCTGGCTCCATTCTGTCAAGGCCCAGCGAGAGGCGTCGCGATGGAGTACGACGCAGAGTCCTGTCCAACGATAGTTCCCTGGTCGCCTCCTTTGAACCATCTCCGCTCGGCGGAGAAGAATTGAGAAATCCGAGAACCCGTGCAGCTGACGCCTGGAGGAAATCAAACCATAAATCAGTGTCCTGCGAATCGTTTTGACTCTCCTGCTGCTCCACTGGGGTCCCCATGCGCCGGGTGCTCGGAGTTTGAATTTGGTGGGCTGGCCGTTGCGTAGCCTGGCTGGATGGTTGACTCTGCAGCTCACCGGCTACCACAACCCAATCTCTGGGAGTTTGGCTTGGGTGGGATGGCCGTCGCGTAGTCGGGCTGGATGCCTGACTCTGCAGCTCAGCGGCTACCGCTGCCCAATCGTCGGTATACCCTTCACGGCGGTCTTGTCAGATACCGTGCTCCTTCGCCATCTTGGCCGGGATGGTCCCGCGAATCTTTTCCGGAATTATCGCCTGTACCCAGTTTGGGCAATCGGCCCACCTCTGAGTTTGCCGGGCCAAAAGTTCTTTAGTGGTTCAGATCATGTTAGGGTCCTGGGGAATACGAGGTGGGTTCAGGTGGTGACTGATCTCCTACCACGTCAGGCTTGAACTTGCCTGGTTTCCTATATACTCCTGTTTGCCATGCTCGTAGGGTATAACAGAGGATTACACACGTTAAGCAAATCATCATGCAGTTGATACGCCCAAGAAAATCGGGTTCAACAGTCCCACACATTTTCCTGCCTCTGAAGTACGTACCCCATATGGCCTCGGGAATCTGGGGCGCTGCAAATCGAAATCTCAATTTCTCAGCCATGCATAATACCTGTTAGTCATTAGAAGCAAGTTGTTCAACGAAGGTGCACCAATCTCATATCCGTTTCGGGAGCACATAAATGTATCCTTTTCCAGGAGGTAGTCCACCCTGCGCGCAATCGCCGTTTCATCTTCCAGGACATCGTATATTTTTCCCATCTCATCTTTCCCGTGGGAAACAAACTGGGATCTTACCCTAGAGTGTCTATTGTGTATATTTCAGAATTAGTACTATACCCGACTTCAGGAGGGCGTCATCCCTGTGTATCTGTTTCCACTTACTATCTTTATGTTTTCCTCCGACGCTTCCATATTTCCTGCATCAGCTATATAATCCAGGGCCTTAAGCCAAGCACCGTGTACCTAAGACGGCAAAGTAATGGGGTCTGGGAGTGGGTCAACAAACACAGTGTACCAGAAAATGTGAGCTTTGGCCCGCGTCACCACAGCCACCTCTACTCCTCTCGCTGTATTTCGCTGTGACTGGTTACCTGGCGATATGTCCTCAGAGTGTCGCGTACTCGATTCGCCGGCTGGACTCGAACTAGTAACTCCCGACGTAGTGGCACTGTGAGTGGCCCGGGAAGATGAACATCGGGCTACACTGGATGACCGGAGCACTGGCGGAGTATACGCTCTACCGGGCGTCAGACGACCTCGAGCAGCTCTCGTCGGCCTAACGCCCCCTTCTTCATGTGATCTGGAGGTGGTCGAAACTCGCACAGTCGATACCCGATTGTTTGTTTGTTCCTCCACTGTTTGTGACTGGTCACCCAGCCCTGCTCCAGTAGCATCGGGAATATCATCGTCTTCCATGTCTGGCTCAGTGTGCGATTCAGTCTGATCCGATCCACGAGGGTCTTCGTACTCATTACCGCTATTACTGCTTAGACGAACTGTTTCCGTTGGTCCTTGTGCATCAGGTTCCGTCCCAATATCGGTATACGTTATGCTCTGTATCGTCCTTTTCTGGGGGCAATTTGGTGGTCTTTCGAGTCCTCCGGTTGCGTTTGGTGGTGTAGGGCGCGCATGCCATGGCTGCTTGTTCGGCAGTTTACTTGGCGAGCTGCCGGATTGGTTTGGTTGCGTTCCCGACCTCGATCTCGCTCATCGTATGCCATCCGGTACGACTTGGCGTCTATGTCTGTTCACATTTCCTACTTGGGGGGTTGGCTGGCTGCGTGAATTGACTTGCGGTTGTCTAGACATGGTGGAATGCGGAACTGTTGATCAAAGTTAAGCAAAATAGGAATCAGGACCTAGAACAAGGGAATGTATCTTTCTTGTTGCAAAAATGAGATATCTGTGGTTATGTTCAATGGACGTATCAGGTCTTATACGCTAGGACTTAGCGGCGGGGTTGGGAGAATCACACCCTATCAGTCAGTATTGAAAGAAAATATTCTCCTGTAAAAAGGGGGTTTCTCCTTGTTCGACATTATGATCATGATCTCGATGTCCCCAGGTATCATTGTCGTCCCAACTCTAGTTGAAAAGGTTCGCCGAGATGGG
>Ga0307507_10004425_pt1 | contig 24974 bp, 22 predicted proteins | sample 7_EM_MG_FD_207223 | JGI IMG/M metagenome (GOLD analysis project Ga0307507, IMG submission 207223) | Populus trichocarpa ectomycorrhiza microbial communities from riparian zone in the Pacific Northwest, United States - 7_EM | ecosystem: Host-associated > Plants > Roots > Unclassified | place...
GAACCTGTAAGACCTAACAGAAAAGTCCCCAGAATAAAAACCCTAAAACGAAGATCGGGAAAATACAAGACCTTAACTAACTATAAAAGAGCCGGGTAATCCTTAACTTAATGACATTGGCCGGTATTCGCTGCAATCCCTAACACATTTGTCTGAACCGGGATTTGTCAGATTAATGGATTGTACAGGATTTTCTCTTATCAATTTATTCATCCACCTGCAAAATCCAAAAAATCTGATAAATCTGTTTAATCCGGGTTCAGATAATTCACGCAACTCGCAACCCGATCCTCGCACCTAAAACTTTTTTTCACAAAATCCTTGCATATACGAAATCTATCGTAGATATTTGTACGAAGAAATTCGTATAGCAATAAAATGGATATAAAAGCAACAGAAAGTGAGCTCGAAATTTTACAGGTGATCTGGAGGATGAAACAATGTACCGTACGCGATGTACATGAAGAATTGGCCAAAACTAAAGATGCAGGCTATACTACTACCCTTAAACTAATGCAGATTATGCATGATAAAGGTATGGTTGAGCGCGATACCACCTCTAAAACACATTTATACAAAGCTTTATTTACACAAGAGCAGGCGCAAAGCAACGCTTTGGATAAAATATTGTCTACTGTGTTTAAAGGCTCCACATCCGATCTGGTGATACAGGCACTTGGCCAGCACCGGGCTTCAAAGGATGAGATAGATGCCATTAAAAACTTTTTAAATCAGTTTGATCAGGATAAAAAATAAAACGTTATGGAAAGTGTGTTCTATAATATAAGCCAGGTTTTGGGTATCACTATTATCCACTCGCTATGGCAGGGTTTATTGGTTTGGTTTGCTTTGCGCCTGTTATTCACCTGCGCACCATCGTTATCAACCATAAAAAAGCATAACGCCGCTATGGTTGCCATGTTGGCTATAAGCGTATTGTTTATTTACACGTTTGTAAACCAGCTACAGGCACATGTGTGGGTAAATTTAGCGGCAACAAATGCCCCTGCCCTGTTACCTGCGCTTAACCTGCCCTTGGTTAACATCCATCATTATACAGCACAACATAATTATTACTATTACGCCATCGAGGGTTATTTGCCCTACATATCGGCCATCTACTTTATCGGGCTCACCTTCAACATTTTAAAAATGGGGCTCAACTGGCAAAAAATCAATCACATAAAACGCACTATGATGCCGTCTGATACCGTGCAGGTTTATGTGGATACTTTTTGCCGGCAAATGAACATTAAAAAGTATGTGAGTGTAAACATCAGCCGCTTTGTTGATGTGCCCTGCATGATTGGCTTTTTTAGCCCGATAATATTGCTACCCATTTCGCTCACTACTTATTTATCTGCCGACGAGATAAAATCAATCTTATTACATGAGCTATCGCACATAAAACGTAACGATTACCTGCTCAACCTGTTGCAGCAGTTTATGAGCATATTGCTTTTCTTTAACCCCTTTGCCCAATTAATTAATAGGATAATAAACCAGGAACGCGAAAACCGGTGCGATGACCTGGTTGTACAAACAACTGCCCAGCCCTTAGTGTATGCGCATGCACTATTAAAACTGGAGCAAAAAAGGCAGGTAAACCTGCAAATGGCTCTTGCCGCCACCGGAAAAAAATATCATTTATTAAACAGAATTGAACGGATCATGAAAACCCAAAAACCAATAGGCAACATACGCCACCTTTTAGTGGCTGTTGCAATACTTACCGCCGGCATCAGCAGTATTGCCTGGCTTAACCCTACCATAGCCGATGGTAAAATAGCCATCAAAAAAGTAAAAATTACCTATCCAACTGTATTAAAAGAACTACTGGCCGATACCACCCGCAAAAAGGTTGTTAAAGCCAAAAAAATTGTAGCCACTAAAATCGCCATCAGGAACAAACGGCTTGCCGAAGAGCGTTACAACAACTTTGATGATAAAGAACTGAACAGGCTAACGGCCGAAGTTGATAAGTACGCAAAACAGATGGATAAGTACTACAACAGCGCCGATTTTCAAAAATTACAAAAGCTGATGGAAGAGAAAGGCGAAGCCATGGAGAAGTTTTACAACAACCCGGAGTTAAAGAAGATACAGGAAGAACAAGAGAAAATAGCCGAAGACTTTCAGAAAAACTGGGCCGAAACCGGTGAAACCACCAAAATGAGCGAACAGATGGGTAAGCTGGGCGAAACGGTTGGCGCCTACTATAATAGCCCTGAGTTTAAACGCATGAATGCCGGGCTCAGGAAAAAGTACGGTATAAAAGGCGAGTACCATGACGACCGGAAAGATGAAAACTACCGCAAATACCAGGATGAGCTGCAAAGCAAAGTATCGCCCGAGATAAAAGAGCAAACCGAGCAATTGAAAAAAATGGGCGAGGAAATGCGCGGTCATTATGACTCGCCGGAATTTCGTAAAAAAACCGAGGAGCTTAGGGTGATGAGCGACAGCATAAGAAAGGCCTTCAACAACCCGCAAATGGAAGAACAAAAGCAGGAGATGAGAAAACTGGGCGAACAGATGCGCGGCTACCGCGATAATGCCGAAATGAAACAGGCAAAAGCCCAGCTACGTGAAGCCAGCAAGAAACTGCGTGAATATACTAATAGCCCCGAGTTTAAAAAACGTATAGCCGAAGCCAAAAAAGAGGCTGAAGTAATGGGCGACGATAAAGAATAATTGAAGTCCGAAAGTCGGGAAGTCCGAAAGACCTAAGTCTGGATTGCACTTTTGACTTTCGGACTTTCGGACTTTCCGACTTTCCGACTTGCGGACTTCCGACCAACACTAAATAATTTAGCAAAAACCGATTAAATTTTATTTTAAAGAAGCTTAATGCTTAATTTAGTATCCTTAATAAAATAAGGATACTTTTTTTATGCTTCAAAAGCTAACCATCAATAATTACGCGCTGATTGATAACCTGGAGATAAGTTTTGGCGAAGGCCTTAACATACTCACCGGCGAAACCGGTGCAGGTAAATCGATCATTTTGGGTGCACTGTCGCTTATTTTGGGGCAGCGTGCCGAGAGCCGTTACTTTTTTAACCAGCAAAAAAAGTGCGTTATCGAAGGTTCGTTTAAAATCAGCGGCTTTCACTTAAGCTCCTTTTTTGAAGAGAACGATCTGGACTACGAAGCCGAAACCGTTTTACGCCGCGAGATATCTGCCGATGGTAAGTCGCGTGCTTTTGTAAACGATACCCCGGTGAATCTTACATCGCTTAAGCAATTAGGCGAAAAGTTGATTGATATCCATTCGCAACACGCCACGTTGGAGATTAACGACCCCGAGTTTCAGCTATTGGTGGTTGATTCGGTAGCCAAACACGACGATTTGCTGAACGACTACCACACTAAATACCGCGCATTTAAAAAAGACACCGGCAAGCTTACCCAGCTTATTGCCGAAAGCGATAAAGCCAAAGCCGACCTGGATTATTTTCAATTCCAGTTTGATGAACTGGAAAAAGTTAGCCTGGCGGCCGACGAGCAGGAGCCGCTTGAAAAAGAACTGTACGCCTTAAATAATGCCGAAGAAATAAAACGTAACCTGTACGGAGCTTACTACCTGGTGCAGGAAAGCGAAACCGCCGCCCTGGCGCAACTGCGCGAGGCCGGCCAGCAATTAGGCTCCATAGAAAAATTTGATACACAGATTGAGGAATTGCACCAGCGATTGAACAGCGCTATTATCGAGTTAAAAGATGTTGCCGCCGAAATAGAAGGCATTGAACAAAAAACGCATACCAACGATGCCAGGGTTGCTGAAATCAATACCCGCTTAAGTCTTATCTACAACCTGCAAAAGAAACACCGGGTGAATAGTAACGCCGAACTATTGCAGATACAGGATGACCTATCGGAGAAAATACAACAGGCTTTGTTCGGCGATGAAACTATCGAAAAATTGCAAAAACAACTTGCTGCCGACAAGGCTGAGCTTGAAAAACTGGCAGGCAAATTAACCGCAAACCGGCTGAAAGCCATCCCAGCCATCGAAAAACAGGTAATTGATACCCTGGCCGAAATGGGGATGGGAAGTTCGGTGTTGAAGATTGAGAATATAGTCCGAAAGCCGGAAAGTCCGGAAGTCGGAAAGTCAAACCATCTTCCCGACTTTCGAACTTCCGGACTTTCGGACCATCTCACCAAAAATGGTGTCGACCAGGTACGTTTCCTGTTCTCGGCAAATAAAGGACACTCACTGGCCGAGATGAGCAAGGTAGCCTCAGGTGGCGAGCTTTCCAGGCTGATGCTGAGCATTAAATCTATCATTGCTAAATACACTGCGTTGCCAACCATTATTTTTGACGAGATTGACACAGGAGTATCCGGCGAAGTTGCTAACAAAGTAGGCACCATTATGGAGCGCCTTGCCGATAATTTACAGGTGATAACCATTACCCACCTGCCACAAATTGCCAGCAAGGGTAAAAACCATTACTTTGTTTATAAGGACGATAGTGCAGCAACTACCTACACCCGCATGAAGCAACTGGATAACCACGAGCGTATATTGGAAATTGCCAAAATGCTAAGCGGCGATAAACCAGGCGAAAGCGCATTGCAAAATGCGAGAGAGCTTCTTAGTAGTAAGTAGTAAGTATCAAGTAGTAAGACAAAAAGTCCGAAAGTTAAAATTTTTGACGTTGATTACTTCATCACTATTCAAAAGTCTTGATACTTGATACTAACTACTTGATACTCGAAGAAAAATCTTACTACTTGATACTTACTACTTACTACTATAAAAACTAATATTTAACTTTACCCCAATTACATAAACTCAAAACATGGCTTATAATTTATTAAAAGGCAAAAAAGGTATCATATTTGGTGCCCTTAATGAGCAATCCATCGCCTGGAAGGTAGCGCAGCGCGCTGTACAGGAAGGTGCCGAAATTGTATTATCAAACGCGCCTATCGCATTACGCATGGGCGAACTCAATAAACTTGCCGAAGAATGCAATGCCCCCATCATAGGTGCCGATGTTACCAGCAATGATGACATCAACAACCTGTTTACCAAAACAAAAGAACATTTTGGCGGTGGTGTTGATTTTATCCTGCACTCTATCGGCATGAGCATCAACGTGCGTAAAAACATTCCTTACTACGAAAATAACTACGATTTTACCCATAAAGGTTTTGATATTTCGGCCTTAAGCCTACACCGTATTTTACAGGCAGCCATGAAACATGATGCCATTAACGATTGGGGATCTGTAATAGCTTTGAGCTATATAGCCGGCCAGCGCTATTTCCCTGGCTATAATGATATGGCAGATAACAAAGCTGTTTTAGAAAGCATTGCCCGTAACTTTGGTTACGAATACGGCGTTAGCAAAAAAGTACGTGTAAATACCATATCGCAATCGCCAACCCGTACCACTGCCGGAGCCGGCGTTAAAGGCTTTGATGGCTTTATCGATTTTGCCGAAAAAATGAGTCCGCTTGGCAATGCCGATGCCGACCAGTGTGCTGATTATTGCATCACCCTGTTCAGCGATTTAACCAAAATGGTTACCATGCAAAATCTTTTCCATGACGGCGGGTTCTCCTTTACAGGTGTAACGCAGGCTGTTATAGATCAGATGGGGAAATAAATAATAAGAAATAATAAATAAGCCCCTTTGTAAGTGCAAAGGGGCTTATTTGTTGTTTTACTGTTTTGGGCCTTATTGTATCAAAACTATTTTAACATTAAGCTTTGGGGGGGCAACAGTCAATTTGCTTCCATTGGCATTCTGAGCGTCGATATACACATGCCCTTTGGTATAAACAAACCTGTAGGTAACTCCGTCAAACACATCCGGAAGCTGCTCATAAGTTCCACTGTCATCCAAATAAACCAAAACAGCCCCGTGATTGTCATAATAGTTATCAATTTCGGGCATCGGGATATCTGAAGTATAAGCTCCGTTATTACCTATCGTACTATCAAAGCTCCAGCCGGTAGTTGATGTAAAAACAGTTGTTGCACCAGGGCCGATAATTGTTTCTTTTTTGCAGGATGTAGCTGCCAATATCACAGTGCAGCAAATTAAAGTCAAGATTTTTTTCATAATGTTTCGATTGTATATACTGTAAGAACAATATAATTAAAAAAGGTTTAACGGAATTTGAGATAATTTATTTCAAAACTTGTTTATTACTCATTCGGCAATATATTTTTCCAGCTGCTTTTTCCATAAATAATAGCCATAAGGAGTAAGGTGGATACCATCTGTAGTTGCAAGGGCGTTTAGCTTATTATCAACTAAAAAACAATCATAGATATCTATATAAACTACATGGTTGGTTAAACAGTAATTTGCCACCCTGAGGTTATAAGCTTTTATCTTTTGGTTAAACTGGTTACTCAAAGTAGGCAATACCGATTGCACATACAGCTTTGTTGCGGGCGAGGCAGCTTTAACTACCATGCACATTTGTACAAAGTTATTGTAGGCATCTTCCATACGCTTGCCGTTGCGCACATCGTTTATACCGGCTTCTAAAAATATCTTCGGTGGTTTGCGTACAATTATCCTTTTCAGGTTTTTCAGGATCCTATCCGTCTCTAACCCGGCAAAACCCATGTTTTTCAGATGGATGTTATCGAAGGTACTTCTTAACGCAAAGCCCTCGGTTAAGCTTGTGCCAATAAATATAATTTCCTGGCTGTCTGTTTTGGCGCTAAAAAGAGCATCCCATTTTTGCTTTTCAAACTGGTGGCGGCGCATATAACCAAAAAACATCTTACGGTCTATAAAATAGCCCACCGTGATTATATTCAGCGCTACAGAAATAATGAAAAGCCATTTATAGATTATCTTTTTATTTGCCGGCATATACCAATTAAAACAATGCGTTACCCCCATTTATTGGCTATAAAGATACAATTAACAATAATGCACAGGCAGTATGTGAGGAGCGAATAAAATCGTGGTTCAATTTTATTTCTGAAGAATGTCCTTGTTTTACTCTTGTTATTAATATCAGGAGTTTACCTGGCAGGATGGCCGATTTATTGCCGCTTGATTATGAGCCGGTGGTACAAAAATAAAGGAGGAGACCTAATGCTGGTCGGCCATGTACATTTTTATAATGGGATAAGGTTCGATGATGGTTTTGGGATCGTCTAACCTTACCCGCTCTAAAATATCATAAATTATCCCTACAACCTGGTTGGGACTATAAAAGATTTTTTGGCCAGGCATTGGCTTACATATTTCTGAATTATCTATTGAGAAATAAAATACTAATGAATGTGCATTAACTGCATTTTTTTCACGGAACCTATATCCTATAAGAAAATCAAAATTGTATTTCATCGTATCCGGTAAACGACTTATAACTTTGTATTTTGTTATCTTATTTTGGCTGTTGATGTCAACTTTCACTACCGCATACATCCACTCACAGTTAAACTTCAAATTTTCGGGAAGTTTAAACCCTTTACCAACAAGATTACTGAATTCGCTATAATTCGAAGTTGATTGTGCTTTAGCTGTTAGACAGCATAATAAGGCAGCTAAAATAAAGTAAACTTTGATTATGGACATGGCATACCTGATTTTTCAGATTCAAATTTTATAATTTTTCAATACTTACGTAATTAATCACATCTTCGGTCAGATAATCACAGAGGATGGGGTCTGCTAATTTTTGAAAATACGGTGTAATGTGATAAAGATTTTTTTCCTCTTCGGAGCCTTTGTAAATTCTGTCAGGCGATTTTGGCAAATGATACCAATAAAAACTTAAATCGCGCATGAAGAATTCATACGCAGCACCGACAATACCGATTCCGGGTTTAAAAACGAAACGATCCATACCTCTATTTGCGTTCAGGCCATCTTGTGTCCAGTTATCCAGTAACCAAAACTTGTACGTTTTAGTATTATTATCGTTAATTATATAAGACAAGTGTATTTGTGCATTATCTTGTAAGTCAATATCAAACGGATTCGTTGAATACCTGTAATTAGCAGAGTATGAATTATGATTTCTTTTATAAGCGGATTCATATTCCATCACACTCAACAATTTAGCTTTTAAATTAAGCCGGAAGCAGGCCGGCTTAACGTCGTTAACGGTATCAGTAATTTCAAAAAATTCTGTAAAACAATCAGTTGAACTACAATAGTAACCATCCGGTTTCCTGATAATTAAAATATATAAGGGAGTTTTTAATAAATCAACTCGGCCATTATGTTTAACCGGATAACTTGCAAACTTGTTTAGCATAGTATCGCGCAACTGGCTCATTTTAAGCAACGGTTCCTTCAAGGTATCTATATCAATTTTTTTCCATATTGGAGATTTACTCAAAAGCGATGGCATTACAGAGAATACAGCGAGATGTTTTTTGTCAAAAATTATATTATACACCTCAATTAAAAGGTCTGTTTGCGGATGGGTGAACAGGCTTCTTTTTAGTGTAACCTTGTTAGCTGTAGCATTGGCAGGTAATTGCGCTGCATCAAACAGTACATAAGTGAAGCCGTTTACATTACCAGTACGGTACATAGTACCCGCTTCGTTGAAATGATCTGGCATTTGAGCAAATACTATGCTTGCGATAATAAGCATCATTAGTGTTAAAACTGTTTTTTTCATCTATGGTGTACATTTAGTGCCTACTGAAATACCTTTGGTTACATCTCGTTCAGCTGTATTGTAGTAAGTGATACTTGGATCTTTAAAAATTCCGAACCTTGCTAACGCGGTAGCGCGCTCAATAGGAAAATTGGGATTGTAGGCATGGATAGCATCCCTGAGTTCATTTGTAAAGTATTCGGCCATTGTCCTATGTTGAGGATCTTTATCAACAGGCGAGTTATATGATGTTTCCTTTAAAGAATAGTCAAAAGGATCATTTACATTACCGGAAAAGTTAGAACTTGCAGTAACGAGTATTTCCGGATATTTAGTACTAAAAGCATCCTGACCCAACCTTTGCCTTTCTAAATTTAAAAAGGCGTGAAGGGCCTCGTGGTAAAATGTAACTAATCTATATTCATTGGATGAATTAGATAGTACTGACGGATTAATGGCAATCGAATAACCTATTGTAAATCCGTCTTCTTTACTTCCGGCAGGAAAATCGGCTAAACTGCCTTCAGAAAAAATAATATTATTTGTAGTACTACTTACACCAAAAGCTTGATATATAATTCTGGCTATATCAGAGTTTAAATTTGTAAGCTGTGCAAGTAACCTTTTCGCGCAAGCATATTTCGCGGGTAAATTATCAATTATCCTTGGAAGCTTAAGCGGAGGCAAAACGAATATGATACCTCCCGTTGGGCAAGGCACCGCACCACTCGGCGGCGGAAAACCATTGCCGCCATCAATAGGTGATGTAACAGGTTGTACCACTTGCACCTTTAAACCATTTATCGAAAGGCCATCTGGATTTTTAACATTTTCCACTGCACTCCCCGATCCGGGGGTACAGGGTGTTGGAGGAACAGGCGTAGTTGAAGTTCCGCTGCCGCCACCGGAGGAGGTACCGGTAGTAACGCCACTGCCACCACCGCCACCACTTCCATCATCATAATAAGAATAGCTGTTTGTGCATTGTGTACTTAGGGTTACAGGTGCGTTGGTAACCGTTTGCCCCGCACTGTTTGTATATGAACTTGTTTGTGTCCAGGTTATACAAGTGGTAGTTTCTACAACAACTGTTTTATTGGTTTTTAAAGCCTCAGTAGTTTTAACATGTGCCGCATTGGTGGCAGCAGCTTCATCACCCGGCATCTGACTTATAGCTACTCCGTTTTTGTACTTCCAGCCATTTACTAATTTACCAATTGGCGTGGTATATATTACCATACCGCTAAAGTCGCTATCGCGTTTGTTGTATTTATTGTTATCGAGTTTGTTAAGGTCGCCGTTCAGGTAATCGTCATCGGCTATTATGGTCATGATATAGGCGTTATACTTACCAAGTTCATTAAGTAACAAAAACCAACTACGACTATTCTTTTGAGGAATAGCTCCACCGTTTAAGCTTGCCGATAGTACGCTGCCGCCCAGCATCGGCATTTCTACCACATCTGCCTCAAAGCGGCTATATATTGCCGGATCATTCCAATCCGGGCTTACCAGTTGGCTGAAATCAGCTTCGTTTGAATCCAAGCTGCTTACGCTTTTACCGGTAAGCGACTTTTTAGGATATGCGCTTTCATACCATGATTTTGCCTGCGCAACAGGCAGGCTTAATGCAGCATTTTGGCTATCGGTTTTAATATCCTTTTTACAGCTGTAAGCAAAAAATGCGATTGCAAAACATACAGCAGCAATACTTATACGAACGAATGAATTTTTAGTATTGTTTTTTTTCATGATAAGGCTTAAACGGGCATTAATATATCATACAATACTAATAATTAAAATTCATATAAGAAAAATAAAAAATAAATAGATATAAAATATTTTCATCCCCCCAATCAAAAAACCCCGCCTGCCTACACAAACGGGGTTGTATTTTTAAATAAGAACTTGCTTATTTGGTTTCCTCTTTGGTTGGCGTTTTGCTTTCGCCTTTTTCGTCGGTGATGGTGATTTGGCTGGTTTCTTTGTCGAAATCAACTTTCATAATATCACCTTCGCTCAATTCACCTTTCAGGATCTCTTCGGCAATTGGGTCTTCCAGATATTTCTGGATAGCCCGTTTCAACGGACGAGCGCCAAATTGCGAATCGTAACCTTTTTCGGCGATGAATTCCTTAGCGGCTTCGGTAAGCTCAATTTTGTATCCCAGGCCATTTACACGGCTAAACAGGAATGCCAGTTCAATATCGATGATCTTGAATATCTCGTCTTTGCCCAATGAGTTAAACACAATAACATCATCAATACGGTTCAAAAACTCGGGCGCAAAAGCACGCTTCAAAGCATTTTCAATAACACCTCTTGAATGTGTATCGGCCTGTAAGTTTTTAGCGTTGGTGCTGAAACCTACACCTTGCCCAAAGTCTTTCAACTGGCGAGCGCCGATGTTCGAGGTCATGATGATGATGGTGTTCCTGAAATCAACCTTGCGGCCTAATGAATCCGTTAGCTGGCCTTCATCCAATACCTGTAATAATATGTTGAATACATCCGGGTGGGCTTTTTCAATCTCATCCAGCAATACTACAGCATACGGTTTACGGCGTACTTTTTCGGTAAGTTGGCCACCTTCTTCGTAACCTACGTAGCCCGGAGGCGCTCCAACCAAACGGGATACCGCGAATTTCTCCATGTACTCGCTCATATCAATTTGTATCAGCGCGTCTTCGGTATCAAACATAAAGCGGGCAAGCTCTTTGGCAAGTTCGGTTTTACCAACACCTGTAGGGCCCAGGAAAATGAACGAGCCAATTGGCTTTTTAGGATCTTTTAAGCCTGCACGTGTGCGTTGTATGGCACGGGTTAGCTTTTTGATAGCTTCCTCCTGGCCAATAATTTTGCTGGCAACAGTATCTGCCATATTCAATAGCTTTTGGCTATCGGCCTGGCCCACCCTTTGTACAGGGATTCCGGTCATCATAGATACTACTTCGGCAACATTATCTTCGGTTACGGTGTAGCGTTTTGATTTGGTTTCGGCTTCCCAGGCAGCTTTGGCCTGGTCAAGCTCGGCAATCAAATTCTTTTCGGTATCGCGCAGCTGGGCAGCTTCTTCGTATTTCTGGCTGCGTACAACCTTGTTTTTCTCAATCTTTATCTGCTCAATCTTTTGCTCAATATCCAGTATGTTTTGAGGTACGTGGATATTGGTTAAGTGCACACGCGAGCCCGATTCGTCCAAAGCATCGATAGCCTTATCCGGTAAAAACCTATCGGTAATATAACGGGTGGTTAGGTTAACGCAGGCATTAATGGCTTCGGGAGTGTAAGTTACACCATGGTGTTCTTCATATTTTTCCTTGATGCGGTTCAGGATCTCGATAGTTTCAACCGGGGTAGCCGGTTCAACCATTACCTTTTGGAAACGACGATCCAATGCGCCATCTTTCTCGATGTACTGGCGGTATTCATCTAAAGTAGTTGCGCCAATGCATTGAATTTCGCCCCTTGCCAAAGCCGGTTTAAACATATTTGATGCATCAAGCGAGCCCGAGGCACCACCTGCACCAACTATAGTATGAATTTCATCAATAAATAAAATTACGTCAGGAGATTTTTCCAGTTCGTTCATTACCGCTTTCATACGCTCTTCAAACTGGCCGCGATATTTTGTACCGGCAACCAATGATGCTAAATCAAGCGTTACCACGCGTTTGTTAAACAATACACGCGATACCTTACGCTGTACAATGCGCAGTGCAAGGCCTTCGGCAATGGCCGATTTACCCACACCCGGCTCACCTATTAATATAGGGTTGTTCTTTTTACGGCGCGACAGGATTTGCGATACGCGCTCAATCTCTTTTTCGCGCCCAACAATCGGGTCAAGTTTACCATCTTCGGCGGCGCGGGTTAAATCGCGGCCAAAGTTATCCAGCACCGGTGTTTTTGATTTAATGTCAGATACCTTTTTAGGCTGGCTGAATGACTCTTCTTCTTTAAAGTCGTCATCGCCGCCGGTTGGTGATCCGGGCATTTCGTCGGTTACGTCGTTTTTATGCGATTCCACTTCACCTTTAAACACCTCGTAGTTAACGTTAAACTGTACCAATATCTGCGATGCGATATTATCTTCATCGCGCAATATAGATAGCAGCAAGTGCTCGGTTCCAATTACATCACTTTTAAATATTTTGGCTTCCAGATAAGTAATTTTCAATACTTTTTCGGCTTGCTTGGTCAGGGGGATGCTACCTATATGTACATTGGTTCCAATAGTACCTTTAACGGCATCTTCCACAGCACGGCGAAGCTTTGCAGTATCAACGTTCAAACCTTTCAGCAATTTAATTGCTACGCCATCACCATCCCTGATGAGGCCCAGTAAAAGATGCTCCGTTCCTATATAGTCGTGCCCAAGGCGCAATGCCTCTTCTCTGCTGTATTGAATGACATCTTTAACCCTCGGCGAAAATTTAGCTTCCATATATACCTTTCAATTATTATGAACGCCGCAATCTATAAATTTTGTTTTTACAAACCCGGCGGGTGAATTAACTTTTATCAACAATATTGCCAACATTTAACACTTTGCAGAAACAGACATTGATATGATACGCAAGCTATTAAAGTTTGGGTTTAAAGAATAATTTTTATCAAAAAATTCAACAATCACCTAATTTTTTTACAATATACGAACGAAACCCGCCATTTTGATACAAAAAATTCAAAATAGTTTAAACATTGTGTTAATAAATTATAACGATAGCAACCAAACAGGCATTTCGTCATAACATATGCCATAAAGGCATTAACATAATATTTACGTCCTGTTCATCTATATGTACGCAAATACAAGCAAAACAGTTGCCATTTTACAGTGTTAAACGCAATTAAATACTTACAAGTATGTATAAATTAATAAGGAGTTGCATTTGACAGTAAATAATTTTTCTGCCACCGGTTTTTTAAGCGAATCCATCAATTTTATTCATATTTGTTGCGTAGTTATTTATCGTGTGAGTATAGTTCTTAAAAATAAAGAAATGTTATTGGGGTGGGGAAAATCGGGGTGTGGGCTGCAAGTAAGCATGGTGTAAACTAACCAAGGAAAGACTCACCCGGCGAGGCTGCGCCCGCCACCCTCTCTTCACCTGCGGTGGAAAGAGGGGTTTGAAGAGTGCTGATCTCCTCACCCTCGTTGCGGCGAAGCCGGAGAGAGGGTCGGCCAGCGCAGCCCGGTCGGGGTGAGTCGTCGTCTGCGTTCAAAGCCAGGCAAGTCTTTCCCCGCTGTCTGTGTCCTCACAGACAGCTGTTCCGAATGCTTTCGGTGAGAGGTGGGCTGGCCCAACGATGTATTGGGAAGCATGCCGGGCACAGCGCAGACGACTCACCCCGACGAGGCTACGTCCGCCTGCCCCTCTCTCCGACGGCGTCGCATAGAGGGGCGGAGAAGGAAAAGAAAAAAATATCTTACCCTCTTTGCGGCGCAGCCGGAGAGAGGGTCGGCCAGCGCAGCGTAGCCGGGGTGAGTCGTTGCCTGCGTTCAAAACGACACTTTTTATTTTTAGAAACAGCTATTCACGCAACAATATAACATCAGCATTTCAAATCAATTATAATGGCAGACGAAAAGATCATTTTTTCAATGGCTGGGGTTAGCAAAGTTTATCCCCCGCAAAAAACAGTATTAAAAAACATTTATCTATCTTTTTTTTATGGCGCCAAAATCGGCGTTATCGGCTTAAATGGCTCGGGTAAATCGTCCTTATTAAAAATTATTGCAGGCATTGATAAAACCAATATAGGCGAAGTTGTTTTTTCGCCGGGCTATACTGTAGGATACCTGAGCCAGGAACCCGAGCTTGATCCTGAAAAAACCGTGCGTGAAATTGTGGAAGAAGGCGTTGCCGAAACCACTGCCTTATTGAAGGAGTACGAAGAGATTAACGAAAAATTTGGTCTGGAAGAATACTACAGCGATGCCGACAAAATGGATAAGCTGATGAACCGCCAGGGCGAATTGCAGGACCAGATTGATGCCGTAAACGCCTGGGAACTGGATACCAAACTGGAACGCGCCATGGATGCCCTGCGCTGCCCCGAGCCTGATACTAAAATTTCGGTATTATCGGGTGGTGAGCGCCGCCGCGTAGCCCTATGCCGCCTTTTATTAAAAGAGCCGGATGTATTGCTATTGGATGAGCCTACCAACCACTTAGACGCCGAATCGATAGATTGGCTGGAGCAACATTTACAACAATATAAAGGTACTGTTATAGCCGTAACGCACGACAGGTACTTTTTGGATAACGTTGCCGGGTGGATCCTGGAGCTCGACCGTGGAGAAGGAATCCCATGGAAGGGAAATTATTCCTCATGGTTGGATCAAAAAGCCAAACGTTTGGCACAGGAAGACAAAACTGAAAGCAAACGCCAGAAAACCCTGGAGCGCGAGTTGGAATGGGTACGCATGGGGCCAAAAGGCCGCCACGCCAAATCAAAAGCCCGTTTAGGTAACTACGAAAAACTGGCATCCGAAGAAACCAAAGAACGCGAAGATAAACTGGAGTTGTTTATTCCACCGGGACCGCGCCTGGGTAATATTGTAATTGAGGCCAATGGCGTAAGTAAGTCATACGGCGATAAACTATTATTTGATAACCTGAGCTTCTCGCTGCCTCCCGCAGGTATAGTAGGCATCATAGGCCCCAACGGCGCGGGTAAAACCACCCTGTTCCGCTTAATTACCGGGCAGGACCAGCCGGATGCAGGTACTTTCCGCGTAGGCGAAACCGTTGCCTTAGGTTATGTTGACCAGATGCACGACGACCTTGACCCCAACAAATCTGTTTGGGAAAACGTAACCGGCGGCCTGGAAACTATTATGGTGGGCAACAAGCCGCTAAACTCCCGTGCATATGTATCAAAGTTTAACTTTAACGGTGCCGATCAGCAGAAGAAAGTAGGCGTACTATCGGGTGGGGAGCGTAACCGGGTGCACTTATCCATCACCCTCAAAAAAGGATCGAACGTATTGCTGCTGGATGAGCCCACCAACGATATCGACGTAAATACTTTACGTGCCCTGGAAGAAGCCCTTGAAAACTTTGGCGGCTGCGCCGTAGTGATCAGCCACGACCGCTGGTTCCTGGATAGGATTTGTACCCACATCCTGGCATTTGAAGGCAACTCGCAGGTTTACTTCTTTGAAGGGAACTATTCTGATTATGAGGAAAACAGGAAGAAACGTTTGGGTGATATAGCGCCGAAAAGGATTAAGTATAAGAAGTTGACGGTGTAGGAAGCCAAGCCCCCTCTAAACTGCGTAGCACTCATGAACACCTTAAAAAATAAACATCAGTGAATAATCTCCCCCGGAAGGGGGAGACTTTTGAATTGCATATTGAAAAGCCCGATTTGCGAACTTTTATTGTAAATCTGGCTTTTATTCTTCCTCTGATTTAAAAGCTTTCAAGGATTCACAAAACAGCTTTAAGCTTTCGTTTTTTGTCATACAAATGGCAAGCTTTTTCTTTTTCCTGAAATCTTGGCTTAGAACCTCATATTTCTCAAATGCTTTCTTGTTGTTTAAATCTCTTCTTGTATTATTGCTGAGTACACGATTTAGCTCACTACTAAGCTTGTCTTTGGGATTTTGATAATCAGAAGTATCGGCAGCTTTAGAATCATATATTGTTAATACCCAGGCATCGATTTCCTCAATAGCAACAGCATAAGCAATATTGTCCTGGTAACTATTTTCAAGCCACTCGTTTATTTTGCCGATTAAATTGTTTCTTAAACCTCCGCAGTATTCTTCAGCGTTTATCTCCTTATTTTTAACCGGCTCCGTTACATTATAGTCGGCCAAATGCCGTTCGGCAGTATCAATCTGTATTACAATGAATGATTCCTGAATAATAGGATTTGCAAAAAAAGTGTCAATCAATACCCGCTCCTCACAAACTTTTTTAACAACAGTCCAGCTACTGTATTGTTCCGTCGGCATCGTATGCAAATCAGTTTGATCTAAATGAAATTCCGGCAGTTCATACCTCAAATCAGATCTATCGATATTCAAAGCTCCCTTTAAAATATTTGTGATGACAGCCAGGTCGGCTCTGCCTTCAGCATAAATGCCTACAATCATTTAAAAAATATTTGAAGGTAAAGCCCCTAAATAACCACGCATCCAAAGTTCAGACAGTTTTAGATTTCCCTCTTTGGTATCAGGTTTGATTTTTATCCGTTCAACTTTTGTGTGCCCTTCATCAGTTCTTTTAACCACGAAGAGGCGTTGTTCGTCGTCGTGTAAATTTAGACCGTCAATTACGGCGGGGTTATGCGTGGTAATTAAAACTTGCTTATCATTTTTCTTTGAAAGTTCAGCTATACTTTTAACTACCTGCCTGCACAGCAAGGGGTTTAAAGCGGTTTCAATATTATCAATGGCAAAAAAAGATGGAGTTCGCTCACTTATAAAAAGTGCAAGATAGAACAATACATGCAAGGCCCCTTCATTGGCATTTTCAGCAGCAAACATGTTATTTTTCTTCTGCATGTACTTGTCAGTGAAATATAAATCAGATGTGCTACGCCCGAGTTTATAACCCTTATATTTTAACGTGTCGCCCAAGTCTACGTGAATATCTTTTAGCCATGAGATAAAATTCAATTCTTTTAGCTCGTTAATTTGATACTCGTCGAAACTTGAAAGTAATACATCCAAGCCTTCTCCATTTATCCCCAGAGGTTGTTTGTAATTATCATTGCGTATTCCTCTCAAAGCATTTGTGTTGATGTTATAAATCAAAAACTGCGCGTTGTTTCGACGCAAAACACTTAGGGCGAAATAATTTTTCATATCTGATGCCAAATCAAAGTCAGCATCCAAAGTGGTTAAAGTTTTAATATTCTTATCTCCGTTGTGCTTAATTACTTCCATTAATAAAGATTGGAAATCACTTTCTTTGGAATGATTATCTTCTTTCCACGTAGCATAAATATCGTCAGGAGCATCACATCTAAAGACGGAATCAAGTAACATATTACCGTTATACAGATCAATCTTTATCTCATTTCTGTTTGCCAAACCCAGAAATGAATTGAAAGTAAGTGATGGTTTAGTCACCCTTACTCCACGGTTTATTAATCCTTCAGTATTTAATTCGTTCCCATTCGATGCCGCAGCCATTGCAACAGCCTCTAAGATATTGGATTTACCGGAGCCGTTCTCTCCGATAAAAATATTAACGCGGCCTAACTCTATATCCTGTTTGTAGATTGATTTAAAATTACTTATGGAAATTTTATTTATCATTTACGTTTTACTTGTTTGCTATTTACAAACATACAATAATTCACAAAGCGATTTTATCGAATTAAATCAATTTACCTTTCAGCATACCCACTTCAAACCACCTTTTTTATCCTTACTATCAATTCCTTAACACAACTCATTAAAAAATTTCCTAACTTGCCGTTTTCTAAATTATTATACTTAAAGGCCATGACAGAGACGCTGGACATCAAGATCACCAAGACCACCCATTCCCGTTTAGCAGAAACGGATTTTGACAACTTACCTTTCGGAAAAACATTTTCTGACCACATGTTTGTGGCCGATTATGCTGATGGTGAATGGAAAAACCTGCAGGTCATTCCCTACGGCGAAATTGGACTGAGCCCGGCAATTTCGGCCTTACATTACGGCCAGGCATTTTTTGAAGGTTTAAAAGCTTACAAACATGCCGATGGAAAAGTAACCATTTTCCGTCCTGATAAAAACGCTATCCGTTTAAACAAATCGGCAGAAAGGCTTTGTATGCCTGCCCTGCCCGAAGAAATATTTTTACAAAGCATGGCCGCCGTGGTCGACCTTGACCGCGACTGGGTACCATCAAAACCAAACCATGCTTTATACATCCGCCCGTTCATGTTCGCTACCGATCCTTACCTGGGCGTAACACCATCGGCAACTTATAAATACATGGTGTTGTGCGGCCCGGTTGGTCCGTATTTTTCAAAAACACTGCGTGTAAAAATAGAAACTTATTACACCCGTGCTGCCGAAGGCGGTATGGGCTTCGCAAAAGCTGCCGGCAACTATGGCAGCTCGATGCTACCTGCCCGCAAAGCTGCCGAAGAAGGCTTTGACCAATTGATATGGACAGATGCCAAAGAACATAAATACGTTGAAGAAATGGGTGCTGCAAACGCCATGTTTATGTTGGATGGCAAACTGATAACCGCCGAAGCAAAAGACACCATTTTAGATGGCGTAACCCGCGATACGGTTATCACTTTAGCCAAAGAGTGGGGCATCCCGGTTGAAACCCGTAAAGTTTCGGTTGCCGAAATTATTGAAGGCGCAAAAACCGGCAAATTAACTGATGCATTTGGCGCAGGCACCGCCGCAACAATTGCTTCGGTAGGTTCTATCAGTGTTGATGGCGAGGAATATTTCCTGAGCGATCCCAAAACACGCGAGTTTTCGCAAAAGGTATTGACCACCCTTGATGCCATTAAATACGGCCGCGAGGAAGATACACACGGCTGGAATTACCTGGTTGGGTAATTAGGGATATTGTTATAAGTTGAAAAGGCGCCTGGTTGGGCGCCTTTTTTGTTTGTTATCGTGCTATTACCACCCGTCATTGCGAGTACATATCAGATAAAACTAAAAAAAATGGGTATGACATTGCTGCAAATGGGGCTGTTGTAGAGACGCATAATTGCGTCTCCCACAGGACATTCAGGATTTGCAAGGTGCGATTGCAAGGCCGATTTGCATGCGGGAGACGCAATTATGCGTCTCTACATTAAAAAATAATATTGATTATCAATAACTTACAATGATGTCATTATAAGGAACGAAGCAATCCCCTACATGCTAAGTCCCACATTGTTCGGGATTGCTTCGTTCCTCGCAATGACGATCTTATTTAACTATCCTCAACCTACAAACTACAATTCCCCACCGGCTTTATCCCCTCTTTATCCTTTGTTAAAACCGGCTCACCATTTTTAAAGGTTACGATCCATATACTATCATAATCATCATCGGGCCAATCCATCCCCTTTACTTTAACACCCAGGGCTTTTATTACCGGTTTAATATAGTTGTGTTCCCATACAATAAGGATAGTACCTTTTTTGTCCTCCAGTTCATCGGCCAGGTGTTTGGCATCTTCTTCCTCAAATTTAGTATTAAGGGGTAAATTATATTTACTGGCAAAGGGTGAAGCCGTCTGGAACATTCTTGCTCTTGGGGTTGTTTTACCCAAATGCAATGCAGGCACATAAATTTGAGCTGGCAACCCAAATTTGGTTTTTAAAACTTCGGGAAGTTTAAGGGCACGATTTAGGCCGACGCAGGAAAGGTTATCTCCATCTGTAGGCTTTTCGGCATGCCGAATAAAAATCAGTTTCAAATTTCTGTTTTGTGCTTTAGCGTTATACGTTACCAGGCACAACAGCAATAAAATTATGGTGGGGAGTACGGCGTATCTTTTCATATAAGGCAAGATACAATTCCTAAAGTGCTGTCAAAAATTTAATCAACCGATACCGTCAGTCCTTCTTGCTGAAGGATTTTACGGTAGATCTCCATTTCGGTAAAGGAACCTTCCAACACCGCGCACTTGCCTTCGTTATGTACCTTCCAGGCAATTTTTTCGGCCTGCGATTCGGAGTAATCCAGGTACTTCATCATACAATGGATCACATGGTCAAACGTGTTGAAATCATCGTTCCATAATATCAGGCGGTGAACTTCCTTAAGTCCTGCCAGTAATTCTTCGAGGGTAAATGTTTCTTCCTGTGTTTCAGTTGGCATACGTAACTACAAAATTACTTAAAAACAATAATAAAAACAGTAAAATCGTGTTCAATTCACTTAAAAACATACCCCAAAGGCGTGCCTGCTACACACCAGACAATCTAAACATCATGAAAAAAATCGCTGTTTGTATTATCATCCCATTAGCAGTTCAAGTATTTGCCATTGCCACGGCAAGCGCACAAACGCCAAAAAATGGCCCGACGAGGCTACAGCCCCCGCCTCCAACCATCAAAGTAGATGGCGATGCCAAAGACTGGGGCGATAGCCTGCGCTACTTTAACGAAGACAGGAAACTGAACTACGCACTGGCTAATGACCAGACAACCCTTTACGCCGCCATCAAAATAACCGACAAAATGGACCAGATGCGCACCCTGAATGCAGGTATAACTCTAAGCATTGATACCAAAGGCAAAAAGAAGGAAAGTTTTTCCCTGACTTTTCCATTAGCCGAACCGGGCAGCAAACCCGATTTTGGCAAACGCCCCGACGACAATACCGAAGTTACCCAGCAAGACCGCGACGACTTGCAGCGCGAACGAATAACCAAGCTGCGCGATATTAAGGTGGTTGGGTTTAAAGATATCGAGGGCGACATGATTACCACCTCAAATACCTACGGCATTAAGGCCGCTATTGATTACGATACCGAAGGCAACCTCATTTATGAGATGGCCATACCCCTAAGTTTTTTTCATGCCGATGACCAGTTTAAAACCGAATGGGCATTCAATTTTAAAATAAACGGTATCCAAAAACCCAAAGGCGACGGAACGGAAAACAACGGTGAACGGCAAGGTGGCGGAATGAGCGGCGGCGGTGGTCGCGGAGGACGTGGCGGCGGTATGGGAGGTAGCGGCGGCGGTATGGGAGGTGGCGGCGGACGTGGCGGCAGGGGCGGGCGCGGAGGTGGCATTGGCGGCGGCGGTGCCGAAGGTAGCCGTAGCGAACTCTCCAAATCAACCGATTTCTGGACTAAGTTTTTTCTTAATAAAAATTAACAATTTATTACCGGGCCTGGGTTTAAGCCGATGAAAACCGGCTAAAACCCAGGCCTATTTTTTAAACTGTAGCTGTATCTCAGGTATTAGTTTTAATACCCACTGGTTATACATTTTGGCGGATGGATGCAAGCTATCATCGGCCAAAAGGGTAAGGTCAAACGCCGCCTGCTTGGATATAGGTGTGATATCTATATAGTGAACCCCTGCCTTGTTGCTCTCATCCAGGTTGATGGCATTAAACCGGTCTATTTCGGGGCCGATAAGGGCATCATTGCCATGGGCATACGGCGTTACACCATAATCGGGAATAGATAAAACAAATACATGTTTTTTGTTGCCTTTTGCAAACTTAATAGCTGTATTTAAAACCGCTGCAAATTTTTCGCGGTAGTTATCCTTGCTGTAGCCCCCGTATTGATCATTAACTCCAATAAGCAGGGTTACAAAATCATATGTTTTATCATTGATAGTGCTGATTTTAATAGCGCCTATCAACTGGTCGGTTATCCAGCCGGTGCGGGCTATAATGGTGGGTTCGGCTACTTTAAAGCCCTGTAATTTTGCGGCAAGCTGATATGGAAACGACTCTGCCGCGGTAACAGACTGGCCTATAGTATATGAATCGCCCAAGGCAAGGTAGCTCAAGGTATCTGTTGTTGTGTCGGTTACCGGTACCGTATTCGTCGGCGGCGGAATGGGCCCATTATTCGTGTTTTGCATCGGGTCGGTCTTTTTTGAGCACGCGGTTAGCGCGCTTATCGAAAATAAAATTAAAAATAGTGCTTTCATGATAACATCTCCATATTAAACAATACGGAAATGTGGTGCTTAAGGATTTCTTTTACTTCATTTATATTTACCTCGTAGCCAAGTTCCTGCTGCATCGAGGTTACGGCTTTATCATCAATACCGCAAGGCACAATGTTTTTAAAATAATCGAGGTTGGGGTTTACGTTAAATGCCAGCCCATGCATGGTTACCCAACGGCTGCATCGCACACCCATAGCGCAAATTTTGCGGGCCCTTTCGTTATCGGCATCAAACCAAACACCTGTGTAACCTGGGTAACGGCCAGCCTTTAAACCATAATCGGCCAGGGTTAAAATCACAGCCTCTTCCAGCGTGCGCAGGTACAGGTGAATATCGGTAAAAAAATTATCCAGGTCCAATATAGGGTATGATACTATCTGCCCCGGGCCATGATAGGTAATATCGCCGCCGCGGTTAATAGTATAGTAAACCGCCTGTTTTTCTTTCAGGCCGGCTTCATCCAACAGTAAATGCTCGGGTTTGCCGCTTTTGCCTAAGGTATATACATGGGGGTGTTCGCAAAAAACAAGGTAATTGAAGGTTTCATCGGCCTCAAAAGGCTCAAATGTATTTGCCGAAACCAGTGCTTTAGCTGCCTCGGCATAGGCCAGCTCGTTATTGCGGTTATTCAGCTTCGTTTTTACCGTTACAGCAAACAGGTCTTCCTGCCTGTCCCAGGCCTGCTGGTAATCTATCAGGCCCCAATCCGTAAAAAATACTTTTTTGTTCTTCATCACCTATCCCCTTTTACATAACCAATCATATAATCGGCGTATTGCATATAGCCAACTGTGTAATCCAAATTAAGTTCATTTTTATGCAGGTTGGCATTCAGTACGCCGTGATGTTCAAAGTTAAAAGGCTCTAAAAAAATATTATCAGCAAATGATATTTCTTTTTGCCCGTTGCATTTATAAACGGCTTCTTTGGCACACCAGCAAACATACAGGTGTTCAATCTTTTTGTCCTCACCAATAAAAGCAAGTTCATCGGGCCGCATAAACTTAGGGGCTATACGCTCAACTTTTTCTTTTATCTGTTCAATATCAATGCCTACTTTATGCGTTTTACTGATCATCACTGCGGCATAATCAAACGAGTGACTTAACGAGATGTGGTAAGGCAGGTTTACCAGGTAAGGTTTGCCATGCGTATCTACCTTGCAATCAATATATTCATCAGTGCTCAGCATTTTGCGCAGCAATACGCGGGTACCCAGCCAGTGCAGGTAGCGCTTACTATGACTTAGCTTTTCAACATACGCTTTCTCGTCTTCATCTAATTGCAATTGTTTATACAGGTCATCAGCCTGCTCCTCTATTTTCCAGAGTGCAAACTCAGTATCATCATCAATACGCTGCCGGTACGCTATCGCCATAAAAGTAAAATTGCAAAATCGGACGCAAACTTATGCCAAATAAATTTAATTATAATAATCGCGATATCATATTCATAAACCATTGATTTTTAATTAACTGCAAGCCAAATTCTATTCAACAATCAATTTCAACAATGTTTGGTTGTTTACTGTTGCCTATCGCGGTAATTAGTCATATTTTCGCCCCTCATCAAATTTTGCAATGATATTATCTGATAAGCGCATCCTCGAAGAAATAGAAAAAGGAACCATCATTATTGAACCATTTGCGCGCGAGAAGCTTGGCACCAACTCCTACGATGTGCATTTGGGTAAACACCTGGCTACTTACCGCGACAGGGTACTTGATGCCAAAAAACATAACGAGATTGATGCATTTGAAATACCCAAAGAAGGTTTTGTACTGCAGCCCAACACCCTTTATCTGGGCGTAACGGTAGAATATACCGAGACTCATAAACATGTACCTTTTTTGGAAGGAAAATCGAGCACCGGCCGCTTGGGTATTGATATACACGCCACAGCCGGTAAAGGCGACGTTGGTTTTTGCAACACCTGGACACTTGAAATATCATGCGCCCAACCCGTTCGCGTATATGCAGGCATGCCCATTGGCCAGCTGATATATTTTGTTGTTGAGGGCGAAATTGAAACCCTGTACAACACCAAAAGCAACGCCAAATACAACAACCCTACCACCCGCCCGGTTGAAAGTATGATGTGGAAAAATAAGTTTTAATACGTTATAAGTTGGACGTGATACGTTTTACGTTTGTCAATAACACAATTTAAGTCGGATGTTTACAGAGACAAGAAAACTGCATTTAATTAAAGAAGTGAGTCGCTTAAGAAGCGAAAAGGCATTAGCCCAAATTGAGCATATCTTAAAAACTGCGATAAATACAGAATCGGTCAGCCGTCCGTCTGCACGTAGTTTTCTTGGTAAAATATCAAAAAAAGACATCTTGCTTATGGAAAACGCAATACAGGTAGGCTGCGGTCAGATTCACCGTGACTGAAACTAACTTTGGCTGGAATATAAAAACTACATCGAAAAGTAACGGCCAATATTTTTTTCCTAACTGATTAAACCATTACCTAAACCAACAGTCAAACGGCCAGTTATCTAAAACCTCTACCTATGAAAACCCAAAACCTCCATAACTTTAAACACAGTTTTATCAACGTAAAACTTATAACGTAATACGTAAAACCCAACCCAATTTCCGGCCCTCCCCCGTAACACACGGGTGCATTTTAAATTGACGCGTTCTATGCAACGCGTTCAGGTTTTTTTTTAATCAGGTCTATAACTTTATTCCAAGCCCCGCTTTTGTAAACAACCCTTAGATTTAATACATTCTGTGCCCCTTTC
>Ga0307507_10004426_pt1 | contig 24970 bp, 22 predicted proteins | sample 7_EM_MG_FD_207223 | JGI IMG/M metagenome (GOLD analysis project Ga0307507, IMG submission 207223) | Populus trichocarpa ectomycorrhiza microbial communities from riparian zone in the Pacific Northwest, United States - 7_EM | ecosystem: Host-associated > Plants > Roots > Unclassified | place...
GACAGGAGATGGAAGCGAACCCAGGAGAGGACTGGGCCCCACAACAACAACCTCGTCAGCGAAGGGCTCGAAGGGCCCACGGAGACCTCACGAGCTGGGAGCATTGTTTTAACGACAACTGCAAGGAGCACAGTTGGGAAAAGGTGGACGCCGGATACTACCCCAGACAAGTGGGAGAAAAGGGGGAACTGTCGAAGAATGCCAGAAGGGAACAGAGGAAGAGAAAAGCCGTGAGGACGCGGCTGGAGGGAGAGGAGAGCGAAAAAACCATGGAAACCCTGGAGGAAAAGAGCTCGGACCTCCGAAGCCAGCTCGACCGCGCTGCCCAAATCATTGTGGCAAAAGATAACGACCTCGAACGGCTCGATAAAGAAAAGGAGAAACGCCAACAAGCCTATAATCGATGCAAACAGAGGATGCGCCATATCGGAGGTATGCTGTGGAAGGAATGAGTTTAGCATCGTGGGACCGATGCAAGAGGGGAAAGGAAGCTAATGTCACAAACGGTGACTAAAGCAAGGCAGACTCTCACATGACTAATAGTTATTAGTCATCGGTTTGTTATCTTTTACACTATGAGATCAGTTGACTCATAGGCTTTCACATGATAACGCAATAGCGTGTCATTAGTTTATTGTTATTGGTTGATATTGGACATGACGCACGATTGTGGTCATATGGTTTATGTATTTCGCACATGACTCATAGTTATGAGTCATGGGTTTTGCGCATGTGACCCCGCTAGGGCACATGACTTGTTTTATGAGTTTTGATTGGTTACGGGATAGGGCGCAGCTGACTCAGACGAGTCAGCCGATGGATTTCACACTATGACTCACTATGAGTCATGAGTCGCGTGACGCGAGGGGATGAGTCGCGCAGGGCCAGGGTTGAGGGAAGAACCCCTATATAAGGGCACCCTCGAGGCAGGAGATTTCGGTTCTTCACGCAACCATCTAAGTTCTTTCATACAATTTACTTTCAATACAAAGATCTTTATCTATCACCCTTTCGGGAATCAAGACACGACTGTCCTATAGGAGCCTAGCGATCAACATTGCTAGATAGGAGTCAACGGACTTAGCTATCGCAACAGACAGTAGGCTACGAGGAGTGATCCTTAGAAGACTATCGGTTACCTGCTGCAAGTATCACCCGGAGAGGAGAGGATTGTAACAGGAACGGTATAATAAACAACCGAAGGATTCCAACCACAAGAAGACAGAACACAAACCAAAGAAGAAGTTCAATAATGATAGCAACCCCGCCAAGAAGAGGGAACAAAGAAAGAAAGGAGCCTGCTTTGCTTGTGGTGGTGAGGGACATATGGCAAAGGATTGCCCAACCAAGAAGGACAAAGGAAAAACAAAGGTCAAGAAGGAAGCATCATGCAATCTAGCAACAGAACTCTGCAAATATGATGAGGTATACATCAATACCCTAGAACTCGAGAGCTATGCAGCTACCACAAGCACTCGCCCTACTACAATCAAGGCACACCATGCACTTGAGGAAACCATGTTCATTAATGGAAAGGAAGCGAAAATCCTGTTTGATACAGGTACAATTTCAGCAATCCTTATCGGCGCCCCCTTTATCACTACCCACGGTATACCATGCATAGCATTGAAGGAACCAACCAAGATACTCATGGCCATGAAGGGATCACGATGTGAGAGCAGTAAAGAATGGACTGTTAACCTAACAGTAGGAAAACTGTAGACGAAAGGAAACAAAATAGTAGTAGGAAACCTGGCGAGGTACGATGCCCTTATACGAATGCCATTCCTAAAGCAACAAGGAGCTATAATCGAATGCGGCGGGTTAGCTATTTACTTCCCCAAGTTTGGAATAAGGATCAACCGCACACCAACCAGCGGAAATATCAGAGCAGCGGTCGTCACCACAGAAGATAGAATGGGCCAACACCAGGAGGTGTTCCCAGAAGCCATACCAGAAGGACTGCTACCACTTAGAGTGATAAACCACGAAATCTGCCTAATACAGGGAAAGGAACTTACCAACTTACCAACTTACTCAATTCCAGAATGAGGAGAGAAGGACAAGAGTATATGGATCAATAAGAAGGTCAAATAAGGGATTATCGAAGGGAAAGCAGTCCATGGAGCAGCCCCTATCTTCGCTCAAGAAAAGAAAGAGGAAATCAGAATGCCACCACTGGTGGATCTCACAGCGAAGAATGAGATAACCATGAAAGACAATGAAACCATTCCAAACGAAGGAATGATCCTGAAGTCGCTAGGAAGAGCGAGATACCGAAGCAAGATTGACCTCAGTGATGCCTACTTTCAGACCAGGGTAGAACCCAAGGATGTTAATAAGAACGGGTTCAAATCACCTTTTGGGTGTTTTGTTAGCAAAGTGATGCTACAAGGAGATATGAATGCACCAGGAACATTTATGCAAATAATGTCTGATTTATTCACTGACTACCTCGGACAATTCATGTGGGTATATATTGACGATATTGTTATATATTCCAATACAGAACAGGAGCATCTAAGACACATCACAATGGTGTGCGATAAAGTAAAACAAGCCCGGTTTTATGCCAGGAGAAAGAAGTCGGAATTCTTTGCCGCAAGCATGAACCTCTTATGACATATCATTAACGATCAGGGGTTAAGAGGATCACCTGAGGAGATCGCGAGAATTGAAGCATGGACTACTCCAAAGAACAAGAAACGATTACAGGAATTTCTCCGAGTTGTCAATTACATTAGCCAATTTATTCCACACTTGGTGTCGATCACAGCACCCCTGACCTCGCTTACTGGAACAGAGGAGTTTGTGTATAGTGCAACACATGATCACACCATGGGTAATGTTAAGCGAGCCGCTGCACAGAACGAGATCATGAAACCGAGCAACCATGAATTCGTATGACCAATATGGCTGATAAGCGACCCCTCTGATAGTGGTGTTGGTGCTTGAGTAGGACAAGGAGAAACAGCTGATACAGCCAGACTGGCAGCACTGCACAGTAGGAAGTTCTCTAACGCCCAAATGAAGTATGGCACTACAGACAAGGAAGTATTGGCGATAGTTGACGCCCTTACAGCATTGTATCAGCTCCTGGGAGGAAACGAATTCATGATAGTCACTGATCACCAGCCGCTGGTGTACCTCAAAACAAGCAGAACACCCACAAAGAAGCAATCTGGGTGGCGAGGATACATAGGCCAGGTTAGGACAAAAATCATATCCTGGCCAGGACAATGGAACTATTTAGTGGACAGGTTATCACGCCTTTACACAGAAGACAAAGGCTATCCCCATACTGTGCAAGACCCTACTCAAGAAGATTCAGGGAACGACACTTCTCCTCTTACCAACTTCACCGAATCCTATCCAGAAGAAATATCTCCAGTAGATGTCGTTGAGGTTAACTACAACCATACCCACTCGGACTGCTGCACCAACGGCAGTATCTATTGCGCTGTACTTGATCCCAGTGATTACAGAAACAAGGACACTAACAACAATTGGGGTGACTATTGGAGTATCAGCAGCGGCCGGAGTGACGACAAAATCACAGATTGAGCACCCCACTGGGCAGATTGTTTCGTGCTAATTTGCCCCGTCCATGAACATGATAAGATTATGAATAAGGTCTATGCACGCGAGTTGAATAGGATCCCCCCACTCGATGATCCCCAGCAAGGAGCAATGCAAGACGCTATGCATCCGGAGATCAATGACGAAACGATCCTCTCCCCTCAACCTCAACCAGACCTGTCAAAGATCAAATGAAAACTACATGAAGCACTTGGCTGCACCACTACAAAAGTCCCCTGCGAAAGCCCTGACTGCCCGGTACACCAGGCCCCCAGACCCTCATCTACCAAGCCCCTGTATGGAGGCCCTCTTGCCCCCCATAACTTTATTCCAGTTATTGAACCACCAAAGCTACCCCACCATGACAGAAACCTCTACCAGGGATACAACGATAGTGCAGAAGAGGAGGAAAGCGAGGTTACCAGGTGGGAAAGAGTTGTGGATGAAAGAGATGTGGTTGAAGCTATGAACGAAATGGAGACTATATGGAGGGAGCAGATGATCAAAGGGTACAGGAAAGACCCTGTGTGCCAACTGGCTCAAGGCTCTAGCAATAACTCCCGAGGGGGAAAAATGCAACACTACCGCATCTGGAATGGCTTACTCTATGCCACCACTCGAGGAGGAGAGAACTGCCTCTACATCCCAAAGGGACATCAGATCAATGGAGAAAACCTTAGGGAACTAATGACTGACGAAATTCATACCAAGGGGCACCACAGTTCAGATAAGAGTCTCTGGTATGCGTCCGCATATATCTACTGGCCGGAAATGCGGAATGATTTCAAGGATTTTGTTAGGCAATACGAGCTATGTCAGGCGAACAAAGAACGCAACACCCTACCAGCAGGTGATGCCCTAACCCTCCTTTTCCCCTCCGAGATATTTTCAAGTTATGCTATTGATTTTATGGGTCCCTTTACCAAATTGATGGGCCTGGATTCGGTCCAGGTAGTTGTGGATAGAACAGTGGGATTCAGCTGGCTGATCCCAACAGCGGTTACTGCAACAGCAGTACAAACTACTGAACTACTCCGGCACCATATCTTCACGCCTCATGGAATACCTACCTCGATTGTAGGTGTTGCTGACCCACGATTCACCTCTAAGGTCTGGAAGCAGACATCTAAGACCATGGGGATCGAACACATTATGGCCGCACCTGGCCATCACCAAACGAATGGGCAGGCTGAACGGAAGATCAGGGAGCTCTAAACTGCCCTGAAAAACGTCACCAACCTTCGCCAAACCAATTGGCCCACCTCCCTCCCTGAAGTGGTAGCATATTCTAATGCTGGCCACTCTGAAACTATCAACATGTCCCCATACAAAGCGGTGTATGGTCGAGACTACCCCCTCTTAGACAGCTACCGAGTCTACCCCTCGGCGGTTCCTGCATCGGATGATTATTACAACAGAAACCAGGAAATCAGGAATCCAGCATAGGAAGCTCTAAAGCTAGCAAGAGTTAGATCTACTAGGACTGGGGCTAAGGGAAGAGACGATGTTAAGCCCGTTGAGATTGGGGAAATGGTAATGATATTTGGTAACCAATTTGCGACGGAATCTGGCGGGTCCAGGAAGTTACAACCACGATAGAGAGGCCTCTTTGTCGTCATCGAATTCGATGAACATACCCAGAACTACACAGTTGGTATGGATTCGAGGATATATTGGCGGCCGAAAGGAGTATTCCACTACTCAGTTGTCAAACCCTACCACCCTAACGATGATCAACGATTCCCTGGATGGGCCTACACCACACCTGCACCACTCCTAATTAATAACGAAAATGAATTGGTGGTTGAGACCATTCTTGACAATAGGACGAGACATGGCAGAAGACAATTCCTGGTCAAATGGAAACGGTACCCCAATAGCGAGAATAGTTGGGAGCCAGTGGAAGAACTTGAGAACGCTGACGACATGGTCCAGGCATGGGGCACTGACAAAATGCCAGGGGAGGAATTTCCTACTCTTTTTTCTGGTTATATTACAGTATGCTTCACTCCTACTAAGGATGGTTATGAGCGGTATTGTGAGGAACCAACGGTGGATTGGGGTTTCTGGGAACCCTATTTGGACACCGACTGTGATAGCGAGGAGATTTAGGTTTCTTTGTTTGAAATGAAGTTTTGATTTTGTTTTCGGGGTGTAACCAGTACTGGTTACTATGTTTCAAGATTAGGTTTAATACTCATAATGTTGTGTGATTGGTTTCGAGTATCGTTTGATACTCAGTATGTTTTATGACTGAGTTTGATACTCATTATATTTTATGTTTGGTTTCGAGTATCGTTTGATACTTAGTATTTTTTATTTATCGTATCAAGATATAGTTTGATACTTGATATGTTTTATGTATCGTTTCAAGGCTATCGTTTGGGAGGCTTTATGGTTATTGTTTAAAGGCTCCGGTTAGCCAGACAAGTGTATTTAAGACTTGCTATTCTCCGAACTTAGAGAGAGCAGACTTCGATAGATAGAGTTTTCAATATACTTGATTGAACAGTTACTTCTTCAGTTCGCTTCGAGAATCCAAGAAGACCAAACATACTTCGCTATTAGGAACTACTTGCTAGTTTCGATATAGTAAGAAGTTTGTTACAACAACTTTGTCTAAGCCTCCGATACTTAGTCTTGTTATATACAGCACTTTGGTATAGAGATAGTATCCTTAGTGTATCGACTGCCGCCACCAGCCAGGAGACGGTTTCACCTCTGATAAAGGCCCTCGCCCAATCCATCACCAGTACGTGAACCGGCTTTCCCCCTGAGATAATCCTAGGCGCCACTTCGCCACCTCCCCACCCTCAGCTACACCACCAGCCCCCGAACACGGAACAGCACCCAAAGAGGTCGTGCTTTAGGTTCTTTGGTAAAACTTAGTTATTTTTCTGACCTTTATGCAATATGCAAGGACTTTCGGATACTGTTAATGACTTTCCTATATGTATTTTCTTCTTTGCAAGAGTGTTGGTGATTGGTTTTAGCCAAGTTATTTTCAGATTGAGTGGTGTATTCGGATGTTAGGTTTCTTTTGTATTTCGTTTTTGATTTATAGGTTTTGTTCTTTCCATAGCTAGCCCTGCCTTAAGCTTCTTGTACCTAAAAAAATCAACACATGATAAAAAAAAAAAGTGGAAAAAAACAAGGAAAAAAAAGAAAAAAAGACAAAAGGCATTGGATTTGGGTTCTTCACGCAACCATCTAAGTTCTTTCATACACTATGCTTGAAATACAAGATTCTCGATCTATCACACTTCGAGGAACCAAGACAAGACTGTCTTATATGAGCCTAGCGATCAACGGTGCTAAATAGGAGTCACAGGTATCTAGCTATCAAAACAGTTTACAGGTTAAGAGAAGTAATCGTTGGCGAACTATCAGTTTGTTGCTGCAAGTTTCACTCGGAGAAGAGAGGATAGTAATACTAGGGGGTGTAGGAGTCGGTGGGCGCGTTGGGGTTGGTACCAGTGAGGGCGATGGCACCACGGTTATTAACATTTGCGATAAAGCCCTTAAGGAGGAGGCAGTTCAAGTAGGTAAGAGTGGCGGCAGCGATATCGGGGAAGGTGGCGGCTAGGCGTAGTGCAAAGGCATGAGGGACGGGGTCACGTGTGACAGCGAAAAAGCGTCTCAACTCCCAGGGGAGGGAGGGTGGAGGTTATATACCTTTATCTCCCTCTTTCGCAACCTCAGTAGCTGAGGTCCTCCTTGCTTTTTTGCCCATCGATCTTGGGCTGGAGCCGGCCGCTTGTGCATAGGTGGGGATGGTTTTCACAGTGTAGGCCTGGTGGAGGATGGCGGAGGTAAAGTAGTCAGGACATATTAATAGGCACGGAATTGCTCCGCCTCCCAAGAGTGGGGGAAGACTTTGGCATAAAGTTCTGAGTTGCAGAACATCTTTTTACGGTCGGTGTCGTAGAAAGGGCAGGGACTGGCGTGGTCGAGAGTTTTGCAGAAAGAGGGGGGTGGGGGTTGGCCAATGAAGGGGGGTGGTTTGGGGCTCAAGGTTGGGAGGGAGGGCCGCACGGTTAGGCTGGGGGAGGGGGGTGACCACCTGTAGGAAGGCGTTGGGGTAGGGCTGTGGGGGCCATGGGGCGAGTGGTGGGGGTTGGGGTTGTTAGGCAATGTGACAGGTCATGTAGGGCAGACTGAAGGGGGTGGATGTCTTCACTGATTGCGGGTTTGTTGGCCACCCGGGAGGAGAGATCGTGGATGCTCGTCTGGGCCCCCGTATTCTTGTTGCAGATTTCCCTGAGTTGACTAGTGACGATGTCAAGTTGGATGGTGATGGCCACTATGCCAGAGACGGTAGCCCAGAGAATGTAGAGGGTGGAGCCTTGGGCAGCCGTGATAGACTGGAGGACGTGGGGGGAGAGGTCTTGCACTAGGTCAGGGTTGAGTTGGAGGCTGTTCCTGGTTGCAGAAAAGATTTCCACCAGGAAGGCAAGGTGGGGGACATGCAGACTGAGGCGGATAGGGATGTGAGATCTGCAAGCCGGGGGGTGTTGGCTCGAGAGATGGCAGCAGCCAGCGCCTGATTACCAGAGGACATGGGTTGGATCTCCATCTGGGGACAGAGCAAAGGCGTGAGGCCTCAGGTATTGTCCCGTAAGCCAAGTGGGGTGTGTGTTGTTGTAAGATGTAGGGGGTGGGTGGTTGAGGGCGAGAAGCTTGTCCCAAATCTCACGCCCTGAGGGTGCTCCTATATAGTGGTTCTTCCCTCAACCCTAACACTGCGTGACTCATGCTGTTGCGTCATGCGACTCATGACTTATAGTGAGCCATAGTGTGAAATCCATCAGCTGACTCGTACAAGTCAGCTGCCCCATATCTCGCAACCAATCAAAACCCATAAAACAAGTCATTTGCCCCGAAGGGATCACCTGAACAAAGCCCATGACTCATAAGTATGAGTCATCTGTGAAATACCTAAATCACATGACCACAATCGTGAGTCATGTCACTACATCAGCAAAATGTAAAAACCACTCCTGGTCCACCCTGATCCACCTTGATCCACATTTTCGGTAAAATTTTCAAAAGTATTGATCTGAGCGGATCGGAGTGGACCAGGAGCGTTCAGGACCACCTTGGACCACGCTCCGACATTTCCCTGATGTAAACAACCAATAACAATAAACCAATCATACACTATTACGTCGTTATGTGAAAACCTCTGAGTCAACTAATTTCATAGCGTAAAAGAATACAAACCAATGACTAATAACTATTTGCCATGTGAAAGTCTGCCTTGCTTAGTCACCTTTTGTGACATAGGCCTAGACTCCCACAGGCTTTCCAAAACATCCCCCTTAATATCCTGAGTCCAAACCACATCAAGAGCCTCTGCTAGACATCTTCTCACAGTTTCTGGCCCCCCCTTAGTCTTGTGAATGTTGGGAAAGCCCTAGTGTTGCTTTTCCTTCAACCTCTTCCAACAGTGCTCAATAGGATTGAGGTCTCGGGAATTGGGTGGCCATTCCATAAACTGTATGTTGTTTCCTGCAAACTAAACCATAGTATCTCTTGCAGTATGTATCTTTGCACCATCCTGCTGAAAGATAGAATCCTCAACTGTGTCCTCCACCTCCTGCCAGACATCAACTAAGCCATCCTCCAAAACTCCAATATATACAAATCTATTCACACTCTTGTCAAAAAGAGGAATCACAGGACACTTACTTTTACCCCAAATACAAGCCCATACCATCAACTTTATCCCAGATCCTTTTGTAATTCCCTGAATGCACTCTTTATGCCACTTTTCCTCAGGTGTTCTCAACACCCAAATACCCTTAGGATCCTTGGACCTTTCAACTATGCATTCATCATTAAAGATGACCGCCTCAAAGTCCTCCTGTGTTCAATCCTTATACTTCTTGGCCCAAGCTGGCCTCTTGACAGCATGCTCCTCTTTCAGAAATAGTCTTTTCCTGGCTCTCCACTTCTTAATGTTAACTAATACTAAAGCGCACTTGATGGTTTTGACTGAGGCATGTGGTGCAACCTCATTGCACAATTCTGATAAGGGGAGGCGGTCTGCCTTCTTAGACTCTCTGACTAGCTGGCAATGGGTTCTGGTATCAATAATTTTTCTGTCTTCCAGGCATGGGGAGGTTTCCCACATCACCCCTCTTTGCGAACTGGTTGTAGAAACTTAGAACCGTACTATTAGGACGACTTAACATCCTTCCAATTTCTGAAAAAGAGAGATATTTTTCTTTCAAGGCAACAATTTGCCCTTTCTCAAACTCTCTGTAAGATTGCCAGTCTTTTCTGGAGGCATGGTTGTTGAGGGGTGGTTGATCATTGACATCAGGTTTTTTGAGGGGTTGCATGGTTGCCACTGATCGGACGAATAGCTTCGTCCTAGTACTTTACGTAGTTGTTCTGTACTCTACATGTACACTCGTGTCCATAAAGTCCTCATACCCCTGCGGCGCAACGCTGTTACCCAACTTCACGACAACAACCTCCCTCCACCATCCCTCCACCACATACAAAAAGAGCCAGAGAAGACAGGAATAAAGAAATTTATTCCTTATATAAACACACAAATATGGGGTATAAGAAAATTTCCAAGGTTCTGGGTATCTCAAAAGCAACTATTGAATCAGTAGTGAAAAGGGCTGAAGAAAGAGATGGAAACACTCATGATGCCACCAGATCTGGTAGACCAACAACCATTACAGATCAAAAAAGAAAGATAGTGGGGGATATCATCGATGCTGAGCCTTATTGAGCACCAAGAGACATTAGCCAAAAGGCCAATATTGGTCGTTGTAAGAGCAGTGTTGATAAGATCATCTCTAAAGCTGGTTTTAAGCTTTTGATGCCCAGAAAAAAACCCTTTTGGAGGAATGGACAAAAGGAGAAGAGAAAGGAGTTTGCTAGAAGAAGGAGGAACTGGAGGAGGGCATGGAATTGGGTTGTTTTCTAGATGAAGTTACCATCATCTATGATCCAAATCCTGCTGGCAGAAAGGTCAGAGTTAGACCGGGAGAAGAACTAGAAGGAAAAAACTTAAAGTCTAGCTTTACGTCTGGAAGGACAAGCATTGGGGTATATGCTCGAATACTAAAGGGGGGAAGGACTGAGTTAATTCTTGTGAGGAAGAGGGGGGAGGCGGAAAGGACAGGCCCAAGAGACAGACTTGACCTCAATTCCCACCAATATGCCCCTGAGATCCACCAGCCCTACCTTATCCCTTTCATAGGAGGTCCAAATAGACCTTCTAATGACATTTACCTTGCTGCAGACAATGCATCCTAGCATGCTGGTGTGGAAAATCGAAATTTGCAAGCAGATTGTGGTTATCAAAAACTTCCTTGGCCACCCAACTCACCAGATCTCAATCCTATTGAGAACACCTGGGCACTACTCAAAAGAGCCCTTAGAAAGCGATTCTCCAGGTTGGAAAGAAGGCCTCCCAGTGCTGCTGAATTATTTCAGGCAGCAAAGAAGGCATGGGATTTAATTCCCCAAGAGAAGGTGGATGGGTGGATTGAGAGGATGCCTGAGAGACTGCAGGCTGTACTAGATGCAAATGGAAGTCATACCAAGTGGTAATAATGTTTTCTTAAACCTTACTAGTTCTACTTTTATAGTTTTCTTAATTGAGTTGTCTATTTTTTTTCTTTTTTTTTGTTTCTATGAAGCGTTGGGGTGGTTGTGCGGTTGCGCCGTAGGGGTATGAGGACTTTATGGACACGAGTGTACGCTAAACATAAGGAATAGAAACTTGTGTGCCTTCCCCTGTAAACGCTAAAAACAATATCCGCAGATTTCGGATAGGTATTTCTGCGTACTCGAGTACATGTGAGGTTTCCGCCAATAACAGCGGGGAGAAATTTAAGATTATGTTACCGGTATGAGGTTGATGTACGGTAAGGACATTCCCAGAGGTTGAGGAAGGCTGGTGCCCGCAAGCGGAGAATCCCACGCGATTCGAGCCCGTCGATTGCGTGCTCGGTGCTTCTGGTTCGCCCCAGTTTTCCCACAGGTAGCAAGGTCGCTGCACATCTGGGCACTCCGCGAGCTTCTAGGCTTGTAGTCGCTTCACAATCCCTCCATGTCCCTCCCGAGTGGCATAAGAGAGTGGTGTACCCCCATGGTCATCTGGACTCAGGGGGTCCACACCTTCCCGTTCTAGCAATAGCTTGACCACTCCTCTATGCCCCTTGATAGCGGCACACACGAGTGGTGTTTGATCGTACTTATCGGCGCGATTGGGGTCGACACCCTCCCTGTCGAGCAGTAGTTTGACCACTCTTTCATGTCCCCCGACAGCAGCACATCCGAGCGGTGTTTGATTATTCACATCCGAGCGATTGGGATCGATATCATTCCGTTCAAGCAGTACCCTAAGCACTCCTTCATGTGCCTCGAAAGCGGCGCACCAGAGCGGTGTTTGATCTGACTTGTCTGGATGATTGGGATTGACGCCCCCTCGTCCTAGCAGTAACCTAACCACTCCTTCATGTCCCTCAACAGCAGCGCACCCGAGCGGTGTTCGATCATTGATATCTGGGAGATTAGGGTCGACATCTTTCCGTTCTAGCAGTAGTCTGACTACTCCTTCATGTCCGTTGATAGCAGCCCACCCGAGAGGCGTTTCGTCATGCTTGTCAGAGCGATTAGGTTCGACAGCTTCCTGTTCTAGCAATAGCCTTACCACTCCTTCATGTCCCTCGACAGCAGCACACCCGAGTGGCGTTCGACCATATTTATCGGCGCGATTAAGGTCGACATCTTTCCGTTCGAGCAGTAGCCTAACCACCCCTTCATGTCCCCCAACAGCAGCGCATCCGAGCGGTGTTTGATTATTCGCATCCGGGCGATTGGGATCGATATCATTCCGTTCAAGCAGTGCCCTGAGCACTCCTTCATGTGCCTTGAAAGCGGCGCACCAGAGCGGTGTTTGATCTGACTTGTCTGGATGATTGGGATTGACGCCCCCTCGTCCTAGCAGTAACCTAACCACTCCTTCATGTCCCTCAACAGCAGCGCACCCGAGCGGTGTTCGATCATTGACATCTGAGAGATTAGGGTCGACATCTTTCCGTTCTAGCAGTAGCCTAACTACTCCTTCATGTCCGTTGATAGCAGCCCACCCGAGAGGCGTTTCGTCATGCTTGTCAGAGCGATTAGGTTCGACAGCTGCCTGTTCTAGCAATAGCCTCACTACTCCTTCATGTCCGTTGATAGCAGCACACCCGAGTGGTGTTCGACCATACTCATCGGTGCAATTGGGGTCGACATCTTTCCGTTTCAGCAGTAGTTCCGCCGCTCTTGCATGTCCATTCTTTGCCGCCCACCCAAGTGGTGTACTACCCGTGCAATCTTGCTCGTCGATCTCGCAACCTCTGGTGCCTATAATGATATCTACAAGCTCAACAATCCCGAAGAATGATGCGCAGTGTAGTCCAGAAAAGAGTGGGGAAGTCGTGATAGCTCCGATATAGCTCGGATGCAGTACCTGCTCCAGAAATGATACAGCGGATATGTGGTCTTCGTAATGATCTAAGAGCCCCAGCGCAAGGGTCCTTGAAAGGTCCGAGAGTTCCCTCCCCGCATGTGTTCCCCAGTATCTCGAAGAATATTTGAGGAATAGCATGCTTTGATGGTCTGGGGGAGAACGGGGTACGAGGTTCTTAACCTGTTGTGAGCTCAGATAGGTCAAGCAGGTTTCTGCAAGCATCGAGTCGGGTGAACTAAAGAGGCCTGGGTGACTACAAAGATAGTCTTTAACAGTATAGTGGATTAATCGCACAGTCGAAGCTTCCTCATCGACCGTGATTAAGCCTTGACAGCAGTGCAGCAATGTACCTATCGAAGGAATGTGTTCGGGATCGAAATCTGTTGTTCCTCTCCGCACCGCCAGCGCATGGCGCAACTCGTCCACCTGTAACGGCCGTTCCGAGTGACAGACCCATGTTAGAGTGGCCATCGCAAGGTTTGCCATCCCTCGGTTCTGAGCCTTTATCCGCTCTAGAGTCACACTGTATGCCTCCCCTAACTCTGCGCCATCATTTATTGACTCCAGTGCTGTCCTCCGGTCAGCAAGAGTGGTCCCTCGCAGGATTTCCTTTATATAGAGAGAAGCGGGTAGGAATCTAGATTCAAATATGTCAGCCATTCTCCTAGGATAGCCCTTCTTCCCTGCACTCGTTTTTACATACGTTTCCAAGGATATTTCAAGAATGCGCTTCATAACCTCTGCCTTCAATGTGCTGCTCATCATCTCCGGGATCGTGTCGTTCTTGAACTTATTGCGTAGATACCGAAGGATACCATCTTCTGTAGGTCGTATTAAGATAAAAGTCGCCTTTCCATCTAATTTCCTCTTCACCTCACTCCGCACATATGGTCTTCCAGTCATAAATAGGCGAGTATTTGGTGACTTCTGCAGAATATGTTTCAGTGATCCAAGAATTTCCATTCGGTGCTCTGGCACACATTCATCAAGTGCATCAACACATATAAATGTGCGCTTTGTAGCTGTTGCGGCCTGGAACATCTTCAAAATTCCTGATATCCGTAGCCCTCTACCCCTAGTACCCCTCCTCTGCTTCCTAAACTCCTGGACCACCACTTCGGGAACTTCCCCTAGCCCGCCAACAAGCTGCCTCAGCAGGGAGCCGAGCACGTTTACTGGCGACTGCTCATTCCGGGCAGCAAATTCGAAGTAAAAAAATATAATGGCAGTATCCTCAGCCTCAGCCTCAATCAGCTTGTCTATAACAAGCGAACTGTTATCGCAACCTATCAGCAATACCGTTCTGATTTCTGACAATGATATAGTCTCTCTTACACGATATGGCTCTTTCCTACTCCTGGACTGCCATCGCAGAATAAGGTCGCATAATTAGCCTCCCTACTGCCATTATGCCAGTCTCTGAATTCCCTGGTTTCCAGCAGCCAGGCTCCTATACGATCCATACGCTGGAGGCCAATATCGTGGTGTCGTGCCCATGGCTCTAACGGAGACAGCCATGCTAGTATTGCAGGCTCATTTTCGCGGACAGTGTAGTTATTGGTGTTATAGCTGTTCGATACGTTGAAAGATTCATGGTTATGGTTAAAAGCTTGTGTCATTATCCCTGATTTCCACTGCAGCGATGTTGAAGAGAGATGTTGGCTCACTTGGGGTCCGTTAGCGACTGCTTGAAACCGAGGAAAAGAGGGGCTATGAAAACGGTGCGTTTAGGTTACATAGGCGACACCTGTTCAATTACTAGGTCCGGAATCCGTTACACAAAGGTTCAACTGTTTATGTCAGAAAGGGTAGGCAGAGTCGCATGCGCAGCCCATGTCGAACCATACTAGCCACGCCTTTTTCCTGAAATAGCATCAATTCCAGAAACTAGGCACTTATAAGCGCCCTCCCTAGTTCATGCCGGTTCATCAAAGGCTAGATTTTACGGCATTTGTCTTCAAACCTTCGGGTAGTCTATTTACTATCGCGATAGGAACTGTGATCACAGCGGGAGGTTTTCCACCCTTACGACGCCAGACCGGTCACCCCTAGTGGACGGTATCCGAAAGGTCGGAATGCAAATCGCATAGTATAGAAAAGGTTTTCTCGACCTAAGTAGGATATTGTCTTACAACCTACATTGTTCTACAGTATGAAAGTTGATAAATTCTTTTCCTCTTGTTGCTCACAGGAGTCTTAGGCTCCTTTAATTTCACTTTTTCACTTTTTCACTCTTTCACTTTTCCCCTTTCAAAAGCCGACTACTAAATACCCTCACCGGGGCTGTGTTATGAGTCCTGCCCACCGTACTGGTACTGGGAACCGCATGCTAACCAGACTAAATTAAACGCGAACTTGTGAAGGAAAACACGAAACAAAAACGAGGATGTAGTTGTTTTCCAGATATTAAGAAATCTATGTTGGTGTAGTAGAGGGGCACCAGAACGCAGGGCAGATGTGTTACTAGCAATAGGGTTGAGGGGTGTTCACCTTATCCCACATTCGGTCAACTCTGAGTATATTCCCATTCTAAATTTTCTACTATTCATAGTTTTAGGAGGCTAATAAATAAAACCTAAAAATACAACTTCCTTCCTGCTCTGCCATCGATTGAAAATAAATCCTAACCCGCGATTCTTGCGCTCGAATTGAGTTGTGCGCGCCATCGACATATCAAAAAAAAAAACGGCGATTCATGGGGCAAAACTTAACCTGAGCCCAAGTAAGTAGAAATGAAATATAAAAAGAAAAAAGCCAGAATGAAAGGTATTGTTCGTCCTTAGGAAAGCTCGCCATTTTTGGTTCGGGAGGTTGGAGGGAAGGCCGGTATCAAATTGTTCGTTCATGATAGGCTCCTGAGAGAAACAAATAAAGGAAAGAAAAGAGAAATGGAAAGCAGAAAAAAGAAGCAAAAGAATGGAAACCTCCTGTATTCCCCATCTCAGCTGGTTAATAGGAACCAAGGGTTCTCGAGGAACCGGTATCAAAAGTCTTTGCGGACCCCAACCTGTTCGCCGTCGAGCCTGTCACCGACGTCGCCCCAATCGTGAAACTGCTCGCGGGGGTATTATCCGCAGCCCGATAGGCAGCTATATCCGAGAATGTATCTATATCTGGCGCTGAAAGTTTGATCTTAACCAACCTGTTGTAAAGGTCCGATCCAATAGAGTACTCCGATCCAGAAGCTTTGTTCGTGATCCAGGGTTTCGTGAGGCAGTTCTCCGCGCTTGGCCGATCCTCTGGTCTCGGTTGTAGGACGTCACGGAGGAAGTCCTCACAAGCGACACTGATGCCTCTGTTTCTGATCGCCTGGGGTGGGGAGGATGCGCTGTCAGCGTACCTCCATACCTCGCGGCGGGTGTTGAATAGGGGGCTGCCGGCCATCATCCGATACAAGATACACCCAAGGGACCAGATGTCTACCCTATTAGTTTTAGGGTTCGAGGTGTCTTCCACTTCGGGCGCCATGTAGCCTTGCGTGCCAGCGCTAGTCTTTAGGTAGGTGGAGGTATTGGAGAGCGGGATGCGCTTTGATGTGCCAAAGTCGCCGATTTTTACGCGGAGGGTCTGGGCCCTACCCTCTGGGAGGCAGAGGAATATGTTCTAGTCACTATTAGGTTTTGACTACTGTATTTTGGGCGAGGAAGGGTGCAGACCTCTGGCTTTAGATCACGATGTGTGATCCCTGCCCCATGCATCACAACCAACCCATGGAGCAGCTGTTCGATCACCACCTTCGTATCACTTTCATTCCACCTATAATTCTGCTCAAAAGTCTTCCACATATCTCCTATAGGGATATACTCCATAGCAATATACACGTAGTGATCGTCTTCATAGGAGGAGTTGAATTTAACGAACCACTCATACTGTCGATACGTCAGACAGAACCTCCCGTAAATCGAATGAGACTGGTGGTGGTTAAGAAACAAGGCAAGTTTAGACGAAACTTACCTTTGATAATTCCTGTAGATTCCTGACCTCCTCTTGATACCGCTTAGCAGGGAAGTTTGGCACCGCCTTCGGTATGCTCTTCACTGCCCATAACTCAGGGGACCCCATTTCACGGGTCTGGACTTTCTCCAAGTATACAGTTCCGAAGGCGCCACTGCCGATTTTATAATCCAACTTCCAAGCTGGTGGTTCCCTAACAGGGGCACCATAGACATCCATTTCTTCGGACGCGGACGATGTGGTTCCACCCCGAGGCTCTGTCCACCGTGCGATGAGATGTTAGGTTCTCACCATCACCCAGGAGGCGCGGCCACCTACCTCCGAATATAGCTTCCCCGGGGAAAATGTAGGAATTCCCGGCATCCAGATTGCCACTCTGGATCGAGTCCGTGGTCAACGGTTTAGTCCGGACACGTCGCCTAGCCAGTTTGTTCTGCGTGGCATTTTCACTCTGGATCGGGCTCGGGGTCACCGGTACAGTTCGGACACGCCGCCTGGCCGGTTTTTTCTGCGTGGCATTTTCACTCTGGGTACGGCTCGGGACCACCGGTTCGGTTCGGGCACGCCGCCCAGCCGGTTGGCTCTGTGTAGCATTTGGAGGTCCCCCATTGCCGGCGTAACCTGTTGGCCAATCAGTATTCACCCCAATCTGATGGAAATTAGGATACAAGAGTGGAAACACGCACCATTCATAAGGCTGCTCATATGATGCCAAGCATTGGGATCCCCTCCATAATAATTGCCGGTATTGACATTCCCATTGAATGATCCTTTGATAATGGTGGGGCTTCAACCAAAGTGATAGTTAATAAGTGATTAGCTCTTCCAATAAACGACCCAGAAAGTGTGCCTAAGGGAGGAGCAGAGAACATAAGAAAGCGTGACACACCGTTCGCTATAAGACATCTCCTTCAAAATTCAAGCTAATAAAGCGCGAATGTGGTTTTGTCTGGCGTTTTAAAATCTGAGCAGTACCGGTATGTATGATAGCTAAGCCCGTAGACCTTGGGGCACAGAGTTTATCGAGATGAAACTACAAGTAGCAGCTAATATTTAATAATATTATTATTATAGAATCTGATAATAAGGTTAGCAAGCTCGCTCCGTGCGCAACTCAATTCAACCCCGCAACCCCTCGAGTGACACGGGCCGGGAGGATGGAGAACCCTAACCTAATACAGTACAACCAAGAACAAAGCCGAGCCTCAAGCACCGAGCCCGAAATATTTTCTCAACAAGCGGACGGAAGGCAAAGCAAAGGATTGGGACCAACCTCGCGGCGCAGGGAATGAAAGATGGCAGGAAGGAAAAAAAATGACCTTGGTGCGCTAGTCAATCTATATAAATGACTTCCCCTTGGAGAGATTCACATTCTCACAAATGTTAAAGAGGGTTCTTCTTTCGCGTCAGGCAGCAAGGCGGGATTGCCTCATCTTCGGCTACCTGGCTGTAGGTTACTGTGCGCATCTGCGCACTCCCGCAGTAACTTATCCTAAGACTAGTAAGAGCAGAGTTTTGTCACGGCGAAACGAGCGCGCACCGCCCACCTGGCTCATTGAGTCTGTTTCACCCCCATACTACTGTAGTACCAGTACCGGTACCGGTATCGTATCAAAGTCGTCGACTCAAAAAAAAAAAAAAGTTTTCTTCCACAGCTGCAGTGTGCGGGCACTTGTCTCCAAGACAGGGGAAACGGACCTCATCACAGCAGTACCGTTATTCCCGGCCGACGGAAATCCCGCCGGCTCGCTGCACTAGGCCTGGTACTCGCGATGTTGAAGCGTTTTTAAAAAAGACTGCTATTGCATACCACCTAAAATCGAGAAAAAGTACTATATTTTGGCGGTATGCAATATCAGTCTTTTTTAAAAAAGCTTCGACAGCGCGAGTATAAGTACCGGTACTGCAAGTAGCATCGTGATACCAAGACATGCACCTACTCATGGCGGTACGAAACGGGAATCTTTAGGTGCTTGGGAGTATTTGTGTAGTAGAAGTAAGGGGGCGAGCTTGCCTCAACTGGGCTTGCTAAGCCACTATTATCCGGCTCCGAGGGAGGATGAGGGAATTGATAGTGGGGCTACAGTCTTCACCATTGGTATTATACAGTAGTCGCGACTACCACGGCTTGGCAACACAGCCTGCTTGCCCTGCAGAAGTACCGTATTAATACGAGTAGACTGCTGTACTCGAGCGCGGGTATGTAGTTGAGAATTCACCACTGTATAGCCTCCCCCGTATGCAATACTAGGCATAACGAAACTAGGCGGCGACAACAGGGATCAGGATGAGAACGAGCACTTTTTTTCGTTACCCTACTTTAGCGATCTCCCTTTTCGCCAACAAAGCACAGTGCCCTGGAGGTCACTGCCTAGTTTCGTCGTGGGTACAGTCAGAGTAGGACCATACAGTGCCTGGACTCTGGGGAACGGAGAACAACAAAAGGTGGCAAGCTCAGCCCTCCAAGAAACAAAAAACGAAAACGCCAACCCTTACCGGAGGAGGAGGTTACCCCGGCGACATAATACTTTGGCCAACTATTCGAACTTCTACGGTTTAATACCAATATTGCCCACGATAATTTACATCCTGGAAAATTATTTAGGAGTTTATGGGGGACTGAGGGAACGGGGAGGACACGAAGGCTTGGGTGGTTTAGGCTTACATGCCGGCTTAGCCTAAGCCTCTATCCCGGAAGGCTGCTATTGAAAATTTTAGAGTGAAACATTGCCTTACTACCGGCACTCGGGTACGGTACCTGTGCTTCTCAGCCAAGATTTGCCTTCCCATTCGTCGTGGTAAGGTTAACTAGTTCATTTCTGCCGAAGAGATACCGTAGTGTGAAAGTAGTGCATGGCTAGTAGGAATCTACCGTAAAAACTGTAATAGTCGAACAATATGGTAGGTATGTCGTTGGACTCGCCCCTGCTGATAAGGTCTGGTGTTTTTTTAATTTTTTCCTTTTTGATATCTCAGAGGGGCTGAGCAAATCTTTTTTTGTGGTGGCTTTCTCCCCTTTTCTAAAGTAGGGAATTCTGAACTATATAATACGTTGTTGATTATTACAGTTTTTACGGTAACGATCTAGTAGATACTGAGAAGATGCACGCTAGCTGCAGCTCACGATATGAACTCAGAGCTTCATATACTCATATATAAGGGCTACCTGCATACTGGTATCTCCGAGATCGGGTTATGCGCAACCCTCTATCGAATTTTGGCCTTTGTCTGGTTGGCCGAAATTGTGCGTATGCAGTACGAAGTATGTAACTGAATAGGCCAGATACGGCAAACTTTTGGTGATGGAACAAAGTCCTGTTGAGCCCTCGGTGTAGTAGCTAGAGCAAACACTGTTCTCTGAGTAGTCGAGGCACTAGGGTAGATCTGGGGAAGCTAACCAGACTTACGCTTTTTTCATACCTGGTACCTTGGTGTAAAAGAGGATCTGTGGCATGCGGGATATATGATACTAGAAAATAGAATGCCGGAAAACCCACTAGGCCGGATACAAGTGTAACACGAGCGCTGAGCTAGAAGTAGAGGAAGTTGTCGCGATTCGATTCTCAGGAATGGGAAAGTTTCAAGAGAATTTTTACCTAGCTTTGGAGGTTGAAAGTTGAGGTTGGTTCTCCTCCCAATTCTTAGTCTGATTTTCGACACGTTGTGGTCGCAAATGGGGGGGGGGGGGTCACGAACTCATGGCGAGAGTGGGGGTTTTCTTGTTGACGAACTCAAGCCCCGCAATTGGGCCCGGGCTTTTTGGGCCGGGCCGGGTCGCCTAGGTGGCTAGCCTAGGTAGCCCAACAAAAACCCGAAAGAAAGCCCGAAAGAATTATCACTTATTATATCAAGTCACACGATGTCACTCATATCTTTTGATTTTCAACAAAAGTGCTGTGAACCCCAGGACTTGCGTCATCCCCGAGCTAGTATTTTGTTGAGAAATTTTCAGCCTCACATTTTTAGCTATGATACCTCTTTTCATCGTGTAGCCTCACTTTGATTCTTCAAAGGTCATCTCTGTCTGGGAATATTCCTCTCCGAGATTTGGGAATATCGCAAGCCATTACTTCTTCAATTATGCCGGACCTCGAAAACGATACTAGCGGGCTCTCCTCCCTTTCTTCCTAACTTAGCTCTCCTAGAAATTCCTCTCAAATTCTACTTGATGACCCAAGCGACATTTCTCATGATAGCCTGGGCGATGGTGATGATGATGTGAATAGTGTTTTATCATCGCAGCTTGAATGTCTCCCAAGTACCAAAGTTGAAATAATTGACTTCTTTGAATAGAATTGGATCAATCGCTGCTCTTGAATAGCCTGGGCTTTCCGGGTGCCCCGGGCTTTGTTTGGGTCGGGTCGGATCGGGTCCGGGTCGGGCCAGCCATCATTTGGGCCTGGTTTGGGCTGGCCCATTGCGAGGCTTGGACGAACTCACTTTTTTCTAGCTAAATACACGGCAGGAGACTAAACTCTAGCTACCTTGAGGTGAACACCCCAAACTACCTCCAGCCCATAAAAAGGTCCCCCACCCAAGCTCTAAACAGTGTTCGGAACGGCCCGGGTACCCCAGGGCACGGCAGGGGGCCTTCGAAGAGCCTCGGGCAGCCCCTAAAATTCAGTCCAGGGCAGCGAAATCTCAGGACCGCCGGGTTTAGCTCTGACCGCAGGCCCTCGAAGGTGAGATGGTCCTTTGCGAAGGTAGGGGCAAGACTGCAGGCTGTCAAAGGATGGCCTGGGGGGATGTGGGAGGGTGGAGGGCTGCCGAAAATAGAGGTCTTGTTTGAAATGGAGGTAAGGATCGGACTGAAGGATTTTACCAAGTGAACGGAAGTGGTTCAAGTGAACGAGAGTAATTTGTACCAGCCTGGAGCAAAAAGTGATCGGAAAAAAGTCTGGTTGCAACCAACCACTTTTTTTCCGATCACTTACCCACACACCCAAGTATAGGGGGGGCAAGGGGCAGTGCGATAGATTGAGAAGAGAAAATAGGGGAATACGAAGACGGGGAGGAAGGATATTTTATAGGAGAAAAACTCTCAGCACTTGCGCATGCGGATTGATGTTTACAAGTGCGGGCATTTCTAGGAGGGACAGTGGGACACTTGACGAGTGATGATTCATGATTTGGTCTCTAGGGCTGGCTATCATGACTCCCAAATCTCGTCCAATAAATGTAATGAATGATATGGATAAGAATCTCAGAGTTGAATTTATGTATATGCCTTCTTAGGAAGGAATCTTTGGGTTTACCTAGCTATTAATAACAAGTTCAGAAGCACCCTATACTCTAAGGGAGAATTTCTAGTCTAGGAACTATAATATATTCCCAGCTCTCTAGGATGGTGAAGCACCGATAGATATGGGATGTCTATGTTAAATAGGCTTATGAGTGACGATAAGCTAAAGAGGTATGCCCCCCCCACCCTACCTTAAAGACGAACAGACTAGACAGTGGGAACACTGGCTTTATCATTTTTTGAATAGCTAATATCCACTATTAAGGTATGATAATCCCGCAGTAGAATATTGTAGTACAAGAAGTGTTGGGGGAGTGGAGATATCGGGAAGAAGACATGCATTATAGAGGAGCTCAGAAGTTGGAATGTGGGTGAGCGCTGTAGGGTAAGAAAGTATGGATAGGGTTATACGAGTAGAGGTGAGCGGCACTTGACAATTTTAAAAGGCAGTCCTAGTCGATCCCAACTATTCAATTATTAATAAGTTGTTTTATAATAATATTATGCAGTAGAGTAGTTTGCTGATATCATTGACATACAGAATACAAGGAAATAACAACACCTTGGTTATATAAATATTTTTTATAAATACTAAGGGTTAAAAACTATTATGTTACTTTTGATACCTCCCGTGAAGCATATTTTGCTCAAGATATAATAAACTAGAAAAAGGCCCGGTGAGCAAACCATGTACTGTACTTTCAGCATTGAAGCAGCGAAGATGTTAACCATTACTCACCTGCCATATATTTGGATAACATACTAGCATTTTGCAAACAAAAGCCAAACTAATACTAAGGTCAATATTGCCCCTACTTGAGAGCTTGATTAATACATGTGAATACTATTAGGTAGTCAGAATAAAGTAAAAACAGGGAACACTTTGGTAAAATCACATTTATGGTAGGATTTCAATATAGGCTGTGGTTGTGAACCTGCTAGTAATTAAAGCCCTTAAATTGATGAGACGCAAAGATTTAAATCTCGGGAAGTAGAAGCTGTTTAATGATAATAATATTATTAAATTTTTAACAGAAGTGAGAATAACAATAGTAGTCTAAGTTAAGGATCAGGGCAAAATGTATTGTCTGTGGACAAAATTAACCGCGCGTCAGAGAAGAGGGAGGGATTTCCGCCATGGCAACAAGACTCCACCGCCGACCCCACTATCATTAAAACCAAAAAAAAAAGAAGAAAAAAAAGAATGTAAGTACAGGGTGGAATAGATGGAGGTTAATATTTGAAGAGAAAGTTCTTTAGGTGTTGAAAGGGTGGGGTGATGTTGCCATCGATCCTTGGTGCGCGGTTAATTTTGTCTACTGACAATACAATACAAATCTTACCACGAGCAGATGGAGCCTAATAATATAGGCTGAGAAATGGCATGCTCTCTGTTATATTTCTTTTCTTTTCTTTCTCGTGTACTCGAATAACTTTAGCTTTTAACTCAAATAAAAATAATAATAATATTATTACAATAAAAAAAACAACTTAACCGGGCCAAACATTTTATGCCAAGGCGTCCCCCGTTACATCGATCGAACGGTTGTATTTAGACTGCCGGAATTATACCATCAATTCTAGAAACTTGGCCGCTTGTAAACTCTCCTAGTCCGGGCCGATTCATTAAAAGTGAGATTTTACGGTATTTGTCTTCAACCCTTGAGGTAGTCTATTTACTGTTGCAATAGGTACTGTGATCATTCATAGCTGCAGGTTTTCCACCCTTATGACGCTATACCGGTACCCCTTGGTTGACGGTTTCCCAATGGTTGTAATACAAATCGCATGGAGCATATTTCCGTTCTGACTTTTCTGGTATCATAGTTTTGAGAGACTAATGAATAAAACCTAAAAATCCCACTTCCTTCCTACCCTGCCATCGATTGAAGGGGAAATCCCTACCCGCGATTCTTGTGCACGAATTGAGTTATGTGCACCATCGACACATCCAAAACGGCGATTCATGGCGCATAACTTAACACAGCCCAAGTAAAAAGGAAAGATAAAAAGAAAGAAACCAGAATGAAAGCTATTTTTCCTCCTTAGAAAAGCTCGCCGTCTCTAGTTGGGTAGGTTAGAGGGAAGGTTGGTATCAAATTGTTCGTTCATGATATAGACTCCTGACAGGAACAGATAAAGGAAAAGAGAGGGAAATGGAAAGTGGGAAAAAAAAAAAGATACCCATCCTCTGCGCCCCCCTGTCTCAACGGCCTAACGGGATCCAAGAGTACTAGTATCAAAAAGTCCATGCGGACCTCAGCGTGCTCGCCGTGGAGTCAGTCACCGGGGTCATCTGAGTCGACAAAGTCCTCGCAGGAGTGCTATGCGCCATCCGACCAACCATATCCGAGAGTGAATCTATATCGGGCGCATCGTACTCAATCTTAGACAATCTCTTGTAAAGGTCCCCTCCGATAGAGTACTCGGGCCCAGGAGCTTTGCTCATGATCCAGGGCTTCTTCAGACAACCCTCGGCGCTCGGTCGATCCTCTGGCTTCGGTTGTAGGACATCACCGAGGAAGTCTTCACAGGCGGCACTGAAACCTTTGTTTTTGACCGCCTGGGGTGGGGAGGATCTCGTATCGGCGTACCTCCACACCTCGCGGCGACCGCCGAATGGGGGACTGCCGGCGAACATCCGGTACAAGATACACCCGAGGGCCCAGATGTCTACGCGGTTGGTCTTGGGTATCGCCGTGTCATCC
>Ga0307507_10004427_pt1 | contig 24969 bp, 5 predicted proteins | sample 7_EM_MG_FD_207223 | JGI IMG/M metagenome (GOLD analysis project Ga0307507, IMG submission 207223) | Populus trichocarpa ectomycorrhiza microbial communities from riparian zone in the Pacific Northwest, United States - 7_EM | ecosystem: Host-associated > Plants > Roots > Unclassified | place...
TATATAAGAATACTAAGCTAAGGAGAAGAAGAAGTCTGTTAGAGACTGGCAAGATACAAAGGGGTCGCTAAGGCGCTAGTAGTAAGCGAGCCAATGGCGATTTTCCATCCCGGGGATGGAAAATCCTGATTGGTTGGCAGGAGTCAGGGTCCACTAAGTATGGCAAGTGGCGTTGCCCCAGCACCGTCACATAAGCCCTAGCAGAAAAGCTTAAATATAGCTACTATATCTCTAATATATATATTTAGGACATTTAAATTAGTAGTATCTATCCCTCTAGCGTTTTTCTCTAGCGTTTTCCCTTTCTTCTATAAATATACTACGCATATAATCTACCCCTATTTTAATATTATCCAGTAACCTAGGTATCTAGTTATACTAGAGTATCCTCCTATACCTAATATATAGGTATAAGGGCTTAGGTTTAGGCCCTAGGGTAAAAGCAATACTAAGTTACACCCTATTATAGAAACCCTTTAATAAAGGATTAGAAAAAGGACTTAGTTACTTTTAAGCGGAACGCAAGCGTTATTATAAAATATTTATAGAATAGAAACTTAGAAAAGAAGCTAGAGATAGGTATATAACTTTATATAGGCAATATATAGACGTGGTATATAGTTTAAGTAGCAGATAAGGACAAGATAGGCATTTAGACACTTCTATAAGGAGTCTTAAAGTAGTAACCTAATAGTGTTTTTCCTCCTATTAATATAGTACGGATACTATTTAGAGTATTACCTCTTATATTTCCCTTAGAGGTTTTTTATTTACCTAAAAAATGGGTTTTTCTTAATAAATATTAAGTTTTTATTATAGGAATTAGTCTGCGTGGACCTATTAGGGGGACTAAAATAGACAGTAAATTAAATCTACTAATATTACTAATAAGGCTATAACCGCTACGCCTTTTAACTACCCTAATTAAGCTAGCTAGTTAAATAACCTTAGGAGCTAGCTTAGTAGGTAATTTAAGCGGACTAGGGCTATAGATAATCTAAACTATATAGTTAACATTACTAATAAAGCTATAGCTGCTACGCCTCTTAACTACCCTAATTATACTACCATACTAAATAGCCTTAGAAACCAGCTTAGTAGGCAATTTAAGTAAACTAGGGCTATAGATAATCTAAACTGCGTAGTTAATATTACTAATAAGGCCGTAGCCGCTATACCTCTTAACTGCCCTAATTAAGCTAGCTAGTTAAATAACCTTAGGAGCTAGCTTAGTAGGTAATTTAAGTAAACTAGGGCTATAAATAATCTAAACTATATAGTTAACATTACTAATAAGGCTATAGCCGCTATACCTCTTAACCACTCTAATTAAGCTAGCCGGTTAAACAACCTTAGGGCCTAGCTTAGTACGCAGTTTAAGCGGACTAGTACTATAGATAATTTAAACTATGCGGTTAATATTACTAATAAAGCCATATCTACTCTGCCTTTTAACTACCCTAATTAGGCTAGCCAGTTAAATAACCTTAAAAACTTACTTAGTAGGCAATTTAAGCGGACTAAGGCTATAGATAATCTAAACTATACAGTTAATATTACTAAAAAGGCCGTAGCCGCTATGCCTCTTAACTATCCTAGTTATACTACTATATTAAATAACCTTAAAAACTAGTTTAATATGCAATTTAAGCGGACTAGCGCTATAGATAATTTTAAATAATCCCTTCTCTCTTTTAAAGAAGATTAGAATTATTAAACCGCTCTACCTTCTATTTATATTACCCTAGCTTAGTATATAGCTATACTTCTTACCTTATAGTTAAACTAGAAAGAATTAAGCGATATTCTATAGGGTATTGTAGAGCTTTTCCTAGCCTTAAGCCTATAATTATTAAAATATACTAATAAATAGGAGATGCTAGGGAAGTTTGCTAGCTTAGCGTTTATAGCTATAGCTACTACTCTAAATATAGGAAAGGAAGCTTATTATACCTTAAAGCTCCTAGAACTTAGTTACGGCGTTATTACTAGTCTTTTATTAGAGATACATATAGATATTTTTAATATTAAGTAGTAAAACCCTAAATTAGTAAAGGAATTTATATCCCTTTAAGATTAACTTAACTTGCCTACTAATAGGATAGCTCTTCTAATACTTAGTAATACTATATCTTTATTAGTATTATAGGTAAATTAGCGCTATAAAGTATATATAAAGTTTAATATAGTTATTATATGGATTTATACTTAGCCTAGATTCTAGAATTTTCTCCTTTTACTAGCTATAGAGGAATTAATAGCTACTACTAATTTAGGTCCCATTATAGTAATTAATATAAATTCCTATTACTATAACGCGTTCCTTATTAAATAGCACTAGATTAGAGTATTAGAATTATCTAAACTAAGTCTAAAAAAAGTTAAACTAAAGGTATAAGATATACAGTTAATCTATATAATATTAGAAATACTAGAATAGCTATAGGATATTACTATATGCCTAATATTAGAGGTACTAGGCTTCTAATAACTACCTACTAATAATAATTAGCCGTATCTATAGTAGATCCTTACTAGACCGCTTAGCTACTTACTAATTTACGCGGTAGGCTATTATATTAAAGGGTCTACTACTATAGTACTTAATAGAGTTATATCGTTCTATATATTATTAATTAAGGCACTAATATATAGCCACCAATATAGCGTATTAAAGTCTATACGTCTAACGTCTAAAGATACTCTACTAGTTGCTATATAAGAAACGCTAGATCTATCTATAAATCTAATCCTTCCTTTTATTAGTAACGAGGTAAAGATACTAAAAAAAGTCTACCCATTGCTATAGTTAAATCTAGTTAGGCTATAGCAGCTTAAAAAGGATATTTTATTATAGCTGCGTATATATAAAGTTTTCTACTTTACCGACTATAGACGCTTAGACCCCTTAGAGCCCTTATAGAGTTATTTGCTCTTAAGAAACTAGAAAACTAATCTATTAACTATAGTAGATCTCCGTAATTATAGCTTCTAAGAAAACTTACTATTCCTTAGCTATCTCTCCGCTTACTTAACTAGTGTAAATAATGCTAAGAGATTTACTAATAAGGCTGTTATGGAGTGAGTATAAGTGACGATAATATATAGCAAAGTAGATATTATTAAGCTATATATATAAACTATATAATGAAGTTAAGACGTTATATAAGGAAATAAAGTAAGAAATAGGAGGAAATGGGTATATATTATTATATAGTTGCTAGGTTAATAGGTATAATATTATATATAGGACACGTAATAGTATTAAAGCGTATCTTCTGCCATATTCTACTATAATCCACCATATTTTGCTAGAGTTAGACTATATAGGGTATATAATGGTACTAGGGCGCGTTTTCTATTATATTCTGCCATATTCTGCTATATTTTGCAAACTATAGCAATATATAGCAATATAAGGGTAATATGCGGTACTATGCCGTTTGGGTAGAAAGGGTAGTTATATATAAGGTATTATAGGGTAGTCCTATAATAGTACCCCCCTTCTAAACTCGAGCTTCTATAAGATAGGGTTATAGTAGTTCTAAGTAAAGTTTATAAAAGTTTTCTACGGCTTATATAAATCCTATAGAGTTAATAGGTTTCTATAGGGACTTAGTATAGCCTCTCTATTTTATAAGATATATATATTAGCGTTTCCTTTTATCGTACTTAATGTTACTAATTCTTTTAATAAAGTACTTATCCTTACTGTCTACCTTAACTAGTAGGGGAGGGTCCTAAATCTATCTAGGCAGGGCGTTTAATGTAGGGGCGGTAGGGTAAAGAACTAATATATGGAATACAGGGTGAATTTTAATCGTATTAGAAAGCTTTAGTTAATAGGCGTAAAAAGAAATAATCCTTTTAACCTTATAGGGGCCAGCGTTTTTCTAGTTAAGCTTCTTAGTAGGTTATTTTATTTTTAGACTTCTTATATCTAACTAAATAAAGTTACTAACTTAATAAGCCAGTACTAGGGTTTAATTCTTATTTACTACGGCTTTATAAATAGATTATACCTATATTATCTTATTAGTAAGGAACTACTATAGTTCTTTTATCTTCTTTATAAATTTATTTACTTTTATAATTTATAGGGCCTAATAGGTAAGGTAAGGAGTATTACTTAAGGGTTTAAAACCTATTTAAGGATACTAGCTATAATTAGCTAGGAATAGGGAGACTTTTATAGTTTTTAAGACGGAGTTATTTACGGTAAATTCGGCGAATACGAGCTAGTCTATTTAGTTATTCTATAGGTATGACGTATATATCTAGATATACTGTTCCATTATAGCATTTATATATTCTATTTAACCGTCCGTTTATAGGTAGAACCCAGTAAATAGTAATACTTTAATACGGAGTTAGGCGGTTAGTTTATTCTAAAACATATAGATAAACTAGCGGCCTTTATTAGAGATAATTGTTTTAGGGAGTCCGTAGAGTTTCTATACATAATTTAGAAATAGTTAGGCGATAGTAAGTACTAATATATTAGGGTAGGTAATTAGGTATCTTATTTTAGACAGTTGGTTTATAACTACTATAATATTCTTGCAGCCTTTACTTTTAGAAAGTTTAATAATAAAGTTAATTAAGATATCTTTCTATCTTTGGTCTAGGATAGGTAGTAGCTTTAGGAGGCCGTTATATAACTTATATAAGGCTTTAGCTTATTAGTAGGCGTGGCAACTAGCGATATATCTTCGTATTATATTATATATATTCGGCCAGTAGTATTCCCATTATAGCAGTTTTAGGTTCTTTCCTTAGCCTAAATAGCCGGCTACTAGTAGATTATATATATATTAAGGAAATAAGCTTAAGTTTATTGTAATTAGGGATAACTAGGCAGTTTTAATAATATAGGCGGTTTCCACGAGCTTTATACTTAAGGAAATCTTTTTAGAACGTTAAACGCCGTCCTATATTAGCTTAAGCGTTTCTTAAATAAACTTATTATTTGGATATTTATTAATTATAATCTATTTAATCGATTAATTAGTCATTTTAAGAACGTATACTATAAGGTCTTTAGTAGGGAGATTAAATAATTTAGGGTAAAGTAGGGTTTAATTGCGGTAAGAACGCGCTTCTTTTTATACTAGCGCGTCTTATAAGCATTATATTATGGTATTAGGCTTCTAGCCTTAAATCCCTAAGCGGTATATAATTAAGAATTAGAAACGGGACAGATATTCTAACTAGCAGGCTTATTGGTAGCTTAGCTATTTTATAGTCATAAAGTATTATAGGTTCTTATAGTTATTAAGAACCTTAATTAGAAATCCAGCGCCTTCTAATTTAGGTTGCTATTACTTAAAGCATCTAATAATAGCTGGCAATTCTTGATTATAAATCTTATAATTATATTTAGCAGGGCTTAGTCGTTTTAAAAAGTATGCTATAGGGTGTAATACTCCTTCCTTATTATACTAAGATAGAATGCCTCTAGTAATATAATTAGATAAATCGGCTTTTATAACACTTATTTGTTCTAGGTTAAAGTATTATAATATAATATAGTAGTAAATATAACCTTTAGATAAGTAAAGGCCTTTTTATATTCCTTATTAAAGATAAAGGCTTTATCCTTTTAGGTTAGAGCTATAAGGGGTAAAACTAAGGCGGAGAAGTTATTAATAAACCGCTAGTAGAAGTTGGTAAATCCTATAAAGGCTTTTACGTTTTTAACGTTTTCGGGCTCCTACTAGTTTATAATTACTTTAACTTTCTTTAGGTCTATTTATACGCTATTTATAGAAATAGTAAGTCTAAGGTATAAGACTTCTGTTTTATTAAACTTATATTTATTTATATTTAATTATAGACTAGCTTTATATAGGGCTTATAAAATAAAATTAACGTGTTTCCAGTATTTAGCTAAGTTATTGCTATATATTAGAATATTGTCTATATATATAGTGCAGAAGATATCTAGATAAGGACATAGGGTATTATTTATATAGTGCTAGAACGTACTTAGGGCGTTTATAAGGCCAAACGGCATTACTAGGTATTTAAATAATCTATACTAGGTACGGAATACAGTAGGCTATTTATCTTCTTTTGCAATATAGAGGTAGTAAACGCGGCAATAATATTAAGCTTTGTGTAGAAGCGAGCTTTACTTAGTTAGTTTAGTGTCTTTTATATTAGTGGGATTAGATAGCGGTTCTTAATCGTAATAGCGTTAAGGGCTTAGTAGTTTACATAGAAGCGTAAACCACCACTAGGTTTCTTAATAAAGATTACTAATATAGCTATAGGCGAGGAGCTTACTCTAATAAATCCTCTACTTAGATTCTCGTCTAGAAACTTCCATAGTACTTAAAGTTTATTTTAGAATATCTTATATAAGGGTCTAAATCTAGGCTGTTTTCCTTCTTTAAGTATAATCTTATAGTTATATAGTTAATATTTTAGTAACTTATTAGCTTCCTTTTATAAAAATACATCTAGGTATTTATAGTGCTCTACTAGTGTGGGAGGGTACGGTGTCTCTCTGATAGGAAGTCACGGTGCTATCTGTCAGTCTGTCGGTCGGTTAGTCGGTCGGTCAGTCGTAATCAGTCAGAATAAATCAGTAGAAAGCAGTCAGTAAGAAAGAAAAAAAAGAATGTATTTCCTATAACTAGTAGGGTCATAATGATATATAAAAGGGAGGGAAGCCGAAGGCTCTATAAATACAGGAAAATGCCAAGACAGTAGGCGACGTCCAATCTACACCACCACACTAGTACCTTTATATTAGGGTTAGTATACTTCTTTAGTACTAAGGCCTTTTTAATATCGGCTATTATAATAGTAAAGATCGTATATTCGGGTTTCTTCACAAGTTACGCTAATAGGGCGGCTCTAATTATATAGATATCTAGGACATTAAGTAAGCTCTAATTGTCTATAGTTTCTTACGTGGTTTTTTACATAGTTTCTTATTCATTTTTAGGTTTAGTATTAAATATAGAATTAAATTTAAATTTAAACTTAGGTTCTTTAAGTATTCTTTTTATAGTAGAATACTAGTTCTTCTAATATTTTTATACAGTAAGCTTAAGCTTCTACTTAGCTTAAGGGGGTGCAGTACTTAGGGTTAGTTTATAGTGTTTAGTAGGAATCTTATATTAGTAGAATTTAGTAGAATTCCTAGGTTAGTAAAATCGAGTAAATTCCTTAAGTACGTAAATTTTAGTAGAAATTTTAGACTAGTATATCTTAGTAAATTTTCTAAATTTTAGTTTAAGGTCTAAGTAGCGAGTTATAAGGTACTTCTACTTATAGAGGGAAGCAGTAAATAGAAGCTTAAGGTTATTTTAATTAATAGTTACCTTATATAGCTTTATCTAGGGTTATCTAAGGATTACTAGGTAACTTAAGGTAGTTATAAAGAGCTTAATTAATTCTTTATAGTCTAGGTATTAGAGTTTTAGGGCCGTTACATAAGTAATACGGCCCAAGATAGTGCGTTTACTATTAAATCTAAATACATTAATATGCCGGTTAAGGGGTATTAAGGTAAAACCATTATCTTACACAAAGATCTTATTAATAAATTCTGTCACAGGACTTCTCCGTAACACCTTACACACGTCCACCTGTTTCCACCTATTTCCACCTACGTAGCAAGAAGAGACCGACTACGAGACGGCAATCTGCCGGTAATCTACAGCAATCTAACGGCAATCTGCCGCATTCTGCCATATTCTACCAAGTCCACCAAATCCTGCCAAGTTCTGCCAGGACCGCTACTTGAATCCTATTCTGCTCCGTATATATATTAACCAAGCAACCAAACTAGCGATATATACCCTTTCTTCCCATTTCCTTACCTTCTCTCCTTACGCAACGTCTTAACTTTATTACACAGTTTATATATATAGCTTAATAATATCTACTTCGCTATATATTATTACCACTTATACTCACTCCGTGATACTATGTTGCGTTAAAACCTATACTCCGCCCTACCCTATTTAAAATACAGAATAACCTCAAAGCCCCTATAACAGCTGCTAATATTATATCCGCACTCCAGGAATAATTAGCAGATATATAAAAGTCCTTTATAGACGCCCTCACATAAAACTAAGCTGCTATAGCTTAATAGTAAGCCGAACAAGAAGCACGGCACTAGAAAATAATTAAGGCCCTCTAAGAAGAAATCCGCACCCTTAAGATGCCCACGCTAAGCCCTTAAGACTGGTTGCTATTACTAGAAGCTAATACGCGGAATATAAGCCCTAAACTAGCAATAGTTATCTTACCAGTAAAACCAACTACTGCGCTGTAACAATCTAAATAATTACTAGACCCTCTAATATTTACTAGTAAACAATAAGAACTCTAATTATTCCTAAGCTAGCTTAAAAATAAGCTAACTGGTAACGCTAACCGCTACCTAACTAAAGCTAACCGACTCTATTATGCCCTAAGTTAACTAGAAGGAGATATAGCTAACCTTATTAAACCTCTTTAACCGAACTTAGTATTAAGCCTAATTGTACTTCTTAAAGCTATATATGGTAACCTAAACCGCCAAGCTACTACTCAGAGAAAGATAAACTATATAACTTAAGGAATAAAAAGCTTTCTAGTATACTTCTCCAAATTTAACCATTACGTAAAAGAAATAGGCTGGAACGACTCCATACTAATTAACAGCCTTATTAAATCCCTAAGTCCTAAACTGAAAACCTCCCTAATAGGTATAGACCTACCAGGAGCCCTTAATGCCTGCGTAAATGTTATTAATAAATGGTATAATAATATACTACGTCTGACACCGAAGTCCGCTCCTTAATATAATATAACAACCCTGTAAATGTCTACTAAGTTATCGTCTTAGCCTAAGCACCCTAACGCTATGGATATTAACACTAGAACCCTAGGATACGCCCCACTAGGGTCCTTTAAATAAGAACAACACACTAAGCTAGGCCTCTGTTTTAAGTATAGAAGTAGCTTCTATCTCTCTAACTACTACTCCGTCCCCCTACCCTAACGCGAATTACGAACGGCTAACACTAGCAGCTGTTTACTGTATTAATCCTCTAGTTACCGTCCCCTATCTCCACCTAGTTCCAGCCCCACATCCAATAAGCACTACTTATAAGGACAAAGCTACAACTAACATACTATAAGAACTCCACCCTAATTGCCTCTAAAAAGAAGGTCCCGGAGCTAAGTTGCTCTCTGGGACGGCGCTGCCTCAGGATCTTATTAAATGCTTTAGATGTCACGAACTCTAACTCTTAGGATTATAGCATAACCGTTAACTGTTGTCTTTGGCAGAACGATTAATAGGTTAATACTTAAGTCTTAATTAATACAGGAGCTAGTAGTATAGGATTTGTTAACAAGATCTTTATATAAGATAATAGTTTTACTCTAACCCCCCTTGACCGGCATATTAACGTATTTGGATTTAATGGTAAACGCACTATCTTAGGCCGTATTACCTATATAGTATTCCTAAGACTCTAATACCTAAATTATAAAGAACTAATTAGGCTTTTTATTACCACCCTAGGTTACTTAGTGATCCTTAAACAACCCTAGATAAAGCTATATAAGGTAACTATTAATTGGGATAACCTTAAGCTTCTATTTACCACCTCCTATTATAAGCAGAAGTGTCTTATAACCTACTGCTTAGACCCTAAACTAAAATCTAGAAAATCTACCAAGATCCACTAGTTTAAAATTTCCACTAACATCCACCCTATACCTAAGAAATCTACCTAATTCCACCTACCTAAGAATTCCACCAAATTCCACTATGAGATTTCCACCGACGTCTACTAAGAACCCGGAAATAATATATAACTATACGAACCAACTCTAACTGCTACACCCCGAACCAAGTAGAAGCTTAAGCTTAATATATAAAAGTACTAAAAGAACTGGTACTCTACTATAAAAAGGATACTTAAAGAACCTAAACCTAAATCTAACACCAACTCCGTACCTAACACTAAACTTAAACCCAAATAAGAAACTATATAAGAAACTAAGGATAATCCAAGTTTACTTAACACCTTAGATATCTATATAATTGGAGCTACCCTATTAGCATAACTTGTTAAGAAACCTAAACATATAATCTTCGCTGTTATAATAGCCAATATTAAAAAGGCCTTAGCACTAAAGAAACACACCAACCCTGCCATAAAAGTACTAGTATGCCACCATAACAACCTAGAAGTATTTTTACGAAAGGAAGCTAATAAACTAGCAGAACACTAACCATATAATTATAAGATTGTACTTAAAGAAGGAAAACAGCCAGGATTTAGACCCTTATATAGAATGTCCTAAAACAAACTCTAAGTGCTACGGAAGTACTTGGACGAATACCTAAGTAAAGGATTTATTAGAGCAAGCTCTTTGCCTATAGCTGTACCTATAATCTTTGTTAAGAAACCTGGCGGCGGTCTACACTTCTATATGGACTACTAAGCTCTTAACGCTATTACTATTAAGAATCGGTACCCGCTCCTATTAATTTAAGAGACACTAAACCGATTAAGTAAGGCTCGCTACTATATAAAACTCGACCTTATCCACGTATTTAACCGCCTTTATATCGTAAAAGGAGATAAATGGCTTACCGCATTCCGTACTAGATATGGACTGTTTAAATACTTAGTAATGCCGTTTAGCCTTGCAAATACCCTAAGTTTATTCTAACACTTTGCAAATAATACCTTATAACCTTACCTAGACGTTTTCTATACTGCTTATATTAACAACATTTTGGTATATAGCAATAACCTAGCTAAATATAAAAAATACGTTAACCTTGTCCTAGAAGCCCTACATGGAGCTAGACTATAATTAGATATAGATAAATACGAGTTTTATAAAACGGAAGTTCTATACCTTGGACTTATTATCTCTATAGACGGTATATAAATGGACCTAAAGAAGATTAAAGTAATTATAAACTAGTAAGAACCCAAGAATATTAAGGATATAAGAGCCTTTATAGGATTTGCTAATTTCTACTAATGGTTTATTAATAACTTCTCCGCCCTGGTTTTACCTCTTATGGCTCTAATATAAAAGGACAAAGCCTTTATCTTTAACAAGGAATATAAGAAGGCCTTTACCTATCTAAAAGTTATATTCACTACCGCACCTATACTCTAACACTTTAACCCAAACCAAAAGAGTGTTATAGAAGCTAATTTATCTAACTACGTCACTAGAGGCATTCTGTCTCAGTATAATAAGGAAGAAGTACTGTATCTAGTAGCATACTTCTTAAAACGATTAAGTCCAGCCGAATATAACTATAAGATCTATAATAAGGAATTGTTGGCTATTATTAGATATTTTGAACAATGGCGACCCAAACTAGAAGGCGCTGGATTTCTAATTAAGGTTCTTAGCGACTATAAGAATCTACAGTACTTTACAACCATAAAACAGCTAAGTCATTATTAAGCCCGCTAGTTAGAATATCTGTCTTGTTTCCAATTCTTAATTATATACTACCTAGGCGTTTAAGGTTAAAAACCTAATGCCCTAACTTAACGTTTACAAGATATAACAGTACAGGAAGAAGCGCGCGCCTACTATAATTAAACGCTGCTTTGCCCCAAATTATTTAATCCCCTAGCTAAAGACCTTATAGTATACGTCCTTAAAATAACTGATTAATTAATTAAGCAGATTATAGTCGATAAATACCCAAATAATAAGTTTATCTAAGAGACACTTAAGTTAATTTAAGATGGCGTTAGACGCTCCAAAAAGATCTCTTTAAGTGAATATAAAGCTCGCGGAGACCGCTTGTACTACTAGAACCACCTAGTTATACCTAACCACAATAAACTTAAGCTTAAGCTCCTTAAACACGTACACGATCTACTAGTAGCCAGCCACCTAGGCTAAGGAAAAACCCTAGAGTTACTCTAACGGGAATACTACTAGCCAAACATACATAATATAACACAAAGGTATATCTCTAGCTGTTATACCTGCCGACGAGCCAAAGCCTTACATAAGAAGTACAACGGCTTTCTAAAGCCACTGCCTGTTCCGGACCGAAGATGGAAGGATATCTTAATTAACTTCATTGTTGATCTCCCCATAAGTAAAGGCTGTGCGAACATTATAGTAGTTATAGACCGACTATCTAAAATAAGACACTTAATCGCCTGCCCTAATATATTAACACCTGCTGTTACCCAACTATTCCTGGATTATATATAGAAACTCTATAGACTTCCTAAAACAATCGTCTCTAATAGAGGCCGCTAGTTTATCTTAGCATTTTAAAAAGAACTAACTACCCAACTCCGCATTAAAGCGCTATTGTCTATAGCATATTACCCAGAAACGGATGCTTAAACGGAACGTGCAAATGCTATAATGGAATAGTATATTCGGATATACACATCGTATTTACAGGACGACTAGATAGACTGGCTTATATTTACTAAGTTTACTACAAATAACTCCATCTTAGAAACCACAAAGGTCTCCCCGTTTCTAGCTAATTACGGCCAGCACCTACAAATGGGTTTTAAACCCTTTAGTAATATTCCTTACCTAGCTTATTAGGCCTTACAAGTTACAGAAGCAAACGAATTTATAAAGAAGATAGAAGAACTACAAAAGTTTCTTACTAATAAAATAACATGGGCCTAGTCTATCTATAAAGCCGCAGCAAATAAGAACCGAACCCTAGCATTAGCTTACTAAGTTAGTGACTTTGTCTAGCTAGATATAAGAAATCTAAATATAAAACGACCTACTAAGAAACTTAACTGGAAGAACGCCGGCCCTTATAAGGTTAAAAAAGTTGTCTCTCCTTATACCTACCAACTAAAGCTCCCTAATACGGTTAAAATCCACCCTATATTCTATACGTTAGTCCTCCGCCCTACCGCCCCTATATTAGATGCCCTACCTGGACAGATTTAAAACCCTCCCCCACCAGTTAAAGTAGATAGTGAGGATAAATACCTTATTAAAAGAGTTAACGACATTAAGTATGATAAACGGAAACGCAAATATATGTACCTTATAAAATGGAGAGGCTTTACTGAGCCCTTATAGGAACCTATTAACTCTGTAGGACTTACACAAGCTGTAGAAGACTTTTATAAACTCTATCTAGAACTACCTTAGCCCCATCTCGCAGAAGCTTAAGTTTAAAGGGGGGGTACTGTTATAGGACTCCTCCATAACACCTTATACACGTCTACCTGTTTCCACCTGTTTCCACCTACGCAGTAAGAAGAGACCGACTATAAGATAGCAATCTAACGGTAATCTACGGCAATCTAATAGCAATCTGCTGTATTCTACCATATTCTGCCAAGTCCACTAAATCCTGCCAAGTTCTGCTAGGACCGCTACTCAAATCCTATTCTGCTCCGTGTATGTGTCGACCAAGCAACCAAACTAGCGATATATACCCTTTCTTCCCGTTTCCTTACCTTCTCTCCTTACGCAACGTCTTGACTTTATCACACAGTTCATGTACATAGCTTAATAATATCTACTTCGCTATATATTATCACCACTTATACTCACTCCGTGACAAATTCTATACCACTAGCTTCTATATTAATTATAACTTAAGCATTAGCCTATTAACTTTTCTATTAAAGACGGTAGTTAATAGTTATGCTATAATTTTAAGAGTTAGGGTTTGTAATATCTAATATATTTAACAAGATCCTATAATATAGCTATCCTAAAGAGCAACTTAGCTCTAGGATATACCTTTTAGTAGTAAGTAGGAAGGGGTTCCTATAGGATATTAGTTATAGCTTTATCCTTATAAGTAATGCTTACTTAATATAGGGCTGGTACTAGATAAGAATTAGGGACAATAACTAGAGGATTAATACAATAAGCGGCTGCTAGTATAGGCCGTTTATAAATCGGTTTTAGGCATAGAGACTAAGTAGTATTTTAAAATATAAGCCTTACTTCTGCATTTAAGGCAGAGGCCTAGCTTAATATATTGTTCTTATTTAGGGGTCCCTAGTAGAGCGTACTCTATAGTCTTAGAGTTAATATCTATAGCGTTAGAGTACTTAGGTTAAGAAAATAACTTAATAGGGGCTTATAGGGCTATTATATTATATTAAAAGGCGAGCTTCGGTATTAGACGTAGTATATTATTATACCATTTATTAATAATGTTTATATAGGCATTAAGGGTTTCTAGTAGGTCTACATCTATTAGGGAAATTTTCAGTTTAAGGCTTAAGGATTTAATAAGGCTATTAATTAGTACGGATTTATTCTAGCCAGTTTCCTTTACGTAGCGGTTAAATTTAACAAAGTATACTAGGAAACTTTTCTTTTCTTAAGTTATACAGTTTATCTTCCTTTAAGCGGTAGCTTGGCCGTTTAGGTTACTATATATAGCTTTAAAAAGTATAACTAGGCTTTATACTAAGTTCGGTTAAAGAGGTTTAATAAGGTTAGCTATATCTCCTCCTAGTTAACTTAGGGCGTAGTAGAGTCAGATAGCTTTAGTTAGGTAATAATTAATATTACTAATTAGCTTATTCTTAAGCCGGCTTAAGAATAACCAAAGCTCTTATTGTTTACTAATAAATACTAGGAGGTCTAGTAGCTTTTCGAATTATAGTAGTATAGTAGTTAGTTCTATAGGGTGGATAACTACTACTAGTTTAGGGCTTATATTTTGCGTATTAGCTTCTAAGGATAGTATCTGGTCTTAAAATCTTAGTATAAGTATCTTAAGGTTACGGACTTCTTTTTAGAGAGCCTTAATCGTTTTCTAACACCATACTTCTTATTTAGCTTACTATTATACTATAGCGGCTTAGTTCTATATAAGGGCGTCTATAAAGGACTTTTATATATTTACCAATTATTCTTAGAGTGTGGGTATAATATTAGCAGCCATTATAGGGGTTTTAAGTTCGTTTTCTATTTTAGATAGGGTAGGGCAGGACAGAGTATAGTTTTTTTTTAATATAATATAGTATTATGGAGTAAGTATAAGTAACGATAATATATAGCAAAGTAGATATTATTAAGCTATATATATAAACTATATAATAAAGTTAAAACGTTATATAAGGAAAAAAAGTAAGAAATAGGAGGAAATGGGTATATATCGTTATATAGTTGCTAGGTTAATAGGTGCAATATTATATATAGGATATATAACAGTATAAAAGCGTGTCTTCTACCATATTCTACTATAATCTGTCGTATTTTACTAAAGTCAGACTATATAGGGCATATAATAGTACTAGGGCGCGTTTCCTGTTATATTCTACTATATTCTGCTATATTCTGCCAACTATAGCAATATACAGCAATATAAGGGCAATATACAGTACTGTGCCGTTTAGGTAGAAAGGGTAGTTATATATAAGGTATTACAGGGTAGTCCCATAATAAAGGCAATTTATCTTATTAGTGCCTATTAGTTTATAGGCTTTCGCTATATTATTAGAACGCTTTAAAAGGTACTTAATAGCTACTATATTAGTATAGCGAGGCTCCTATATAAGACTATCTGGGATAAAGGTATAATAGATAGGGCGATATATTAGGGATTATATAGAGCCCTTAAAGCGCTTTAAAATATAGATATTAAATAGAGCTAGGTAATAGACGAAATTAGTATAGCTAAAATAGCTAGCTATAATATTATTCCTAAAGCTATAAAGGTAGATAATAGTATAGTTAAGATAATATAGAAGGATAGTTAGTCTAGGCTAGTAAAAGAGAATAGCATATAGAAAATAATATAACTTAATAGTAGTATATCTGCAATATTAGGGTAGATAGAGATTTAATTAACCTTTAAAAAAGAGGTTATAGGGGTAAATAGTAAGAATAAGGATATAGGTATAAATAATAGAAATAATATAATAGCACTTAATAGAGATAGGAATAATATAACGCTAGAGAGAAATATAGTACTATTAGGTTATAAAGGTTATATAATAAGCCAAAAAAGCGCGCTATTCTAGGTTTTATATATCTACTTTAGTGTCTAGGTACTTATAGTAAGGTATATAATTTAGTATAGTTAGATATAATAGTAGAGTAAATTTAAGATATCTAGTATCTCCTACGTAGTAGCAAGCTTAATAGGTAAAACTATATATCTTACCCTATAATCTCCAGCTTAAAGCGGCGATATTTTATTACTAAGGGTATATATAGTTAGTATAGGTAAGTAGTAGATAATAAATATATATATTAGAATTGTATAAAGGACCTATCTTCTTTACTAAGGGTTATAAGCGGAGCTAGTTAAGGCTACGGCACCTAAGTATTTATAGCATAAGTATAGCCTTACTTAAGCTTCCTAGCCCTTGCCTTAGCCTTATAGTATATTTAGGCATTTAGTTTCTATTATAGCGCAGTAGATATAGATCTATATAATTGCACTAGGTACCTACTACATACTATAGTAAGTAGTATTTATCTTAAGGTTTTTACGCTTATAGGAGCTAGTAGGGAGGATAGCTAACCTACTCTAGCTATACCCTTATTTTTATAGCGTTTCCTAAACATTAGCGCGGTTAAAGCTACGATCTACTTTATAAAGGAGGTATAAGTAGGATATATATACCTAAGCGAATAATAAGCCGATTTAATAAGCGAATACTCCTAAGGAGCCCCTTTCCTACCTATACCTCTTAACCAACTATATTTTACATTTCTATATCCTTTTATATTTAGCTTATACTACAACTCTAATAATATACTTCGTTGCTCCCCTGGTCTTTAACTTATTAAGCTAAAGGCTACCCCCTTGCCTTTACCTCCGCCATTTACCCCCTAATAAGCCGCGGTTCCACTACATTAAATATACTAAAAGGAACGTAATACCTAGCCTAGCCAAGGCGACACAGTTTTGATAAATTTTATTGGCCTTAACCACCTAAATATTACCACAAATATAGGCCAAAGCCTATTAAACTCCGCGTCTAAGTTAGAGGCGAGCGACCTAGAGCATAATAAGGCATTTAAGGAAGCGGAGGGTTTAAATATAATAGATAGTATTTTTAATTCTAACTAAGAAGAAAGCGACCGTACCACAATAAATATAATGCCAAAACCTAATATAGCCTAACCTATAGAGTGCTTATACGTAGGCTAGGTGCTCCTGGTAAACATATAATTAGAGGTAAAAATAGAAGAAGTTAAGGCAAAAGGCTTACTAGGCTAAGAAGTAAGCTAAGCAGCATACAGAATAAGGGCATTTAGAGGAATTTTAGGTGCTGTCTCCAAGAAAAGTAATAGGCACTGCAGTAGCAAAAGAGCTATTGTATAAGACTTTGACGGAAGTAGCTAAAGAGATAACAATATCGCATCATGGCTTGGACACTGTGCGCTTATATAGCAAATATCCTTAATCCTACATTCTACCATAACGCGTACAAATAGCCTCGTCGTTATGGCCTTGAGCCTAAACGTAAATGCGAGATTATTCATGCTGGTTAGCGTGTCTGGATACTCCTCCCCAAGCACCCTCATTCTCGTCTCCATACCACCATCCCGGCGGGTAGAGATCGTAGTGGCCGATGCCGGGGACGGGCTGCCGGCGGCCACTCAGGGTCGAGCTACGAAGAGACGTTACCTCAGAAGCTCAGACCAAGAAATCGATTGTGCGGATATAGGAATATCCGTACCGTCCGCTAAGCTGATTTAGGACGGCAATCGTTTTCTTGGTCTGAGGGACTTTGGCGAGATTTGCAGGAAACCTAAACATAGTTTATATGAGAAGACCTCATCAACTTTGACGAAATTGATCTACCCTCCCACAATACCTGTTATCATTAAAATTACACCAAATTATAGAGAAAAGCCTACTCTATAAGTTATGAGATCCTCAGCTCCTTATACCCGCGCGACGTTGAGAGGAAGTCGTCGCGGTATGGGCCACAATTCTACCTCTGCACGAAGCTCTGCGGAGGCTCTGCACGAAGCTCTACGGAGGCTCTACACAAAGCTCTGCACGAAGCTTTGCATGATGCTCTGCACGAAGCTCTGCACGATGCTCTGCACGAAGCTCTACGGAGGCTCTGCATGAAGCTCTGCGGAGGCTCTGCACGAAGCTCTGCGGAGGCTCTGCACAAAGCTCTGCGGAGGCTCTACACGAAGCTCTGCACGAAGCCTTGCACGATGCTCTGCACGATGCTCTGCGGAGGCTCTGCACAAAGCTCTGCGGAGGCTCTACACGATGCTCTGCACGAAGCTTTGCACGATGCTCTGCGATGCTCTGCACGATGCTCTGCGGAGGCTCTGCACAAAGCTCTACGGAGGCTCTGCACAAAGCTCTGCGGAGGCTCTACACAAAGCTCTGCACGAAGCTCTGCACGAAGCTCTGTACAAAGCTCTGCACGAAGCTTTTCACGAAGCTCTACACGAAGCTTACCCCCTAATAGTAGCTCCAGGCCAAGGGAAGGACCCAACTATAGCACCTACTAGGTGTTGCAATAGCTTTAAGTAGTAGATATCTACATATCTGTATAGTTTTATCAATATTAGTAGACTATTTAATAAGATACAATATGTGCTTACGCTTTTAACAACGCGTTTTTTTAACTTTGACGAAATTGATGTCAGGACTAAGCGATAGCCGTATTATAAAATTTATACCATTTAGAAGCCCTAAGTCTTAAGAGTAATGTATAAACTTTTGGTAATAATAACGCGTTGTGTGAATAAATGAATTAGATATCCGCAATATCTGTTTTACGGATTTTGCTTACACCTTTAACGAATCTCGCCAAAGGCTCTCAGACGTGATTTTTCAATTCGGAAGACGGCGTAGGTTATTCCGACGCTAGCTAAAAAATCACGTCTGAGCTCGCTGAGGTAAGAAGAGACGTTGGTCCACGAAGGTTATGTCATAAATCAGACCCCCAGGGAGAAATTCCGCCACGGCGTAACGCTAAGACTCCTAATCCAATCAAATTACTATACCCTAGTCCTGCAAAGTCCTAAACCAATCACATCACACCGAGAGGAATATCTCCCCGAGAGTCTAAGAGCCTATGGGACCCCTTTGTATACAAACTCAAAGTGTTACGGCGCTAGTGGAAAACGGTAGATTATGGTAGACGTTATAGTAGACGCCGAGTCACATAAGTCCACGTGACTAGAGGACCACATAAAACTTCGCACGGCGCTACTATTCTTCTCCCTTCCTTTCTCTAGCTTTGGATCCTCGTTTATAAACTACCAATTATACAGGCTTACGCGTCCCTCTTGCCGTGCTCGTGCCTTAATTAACTAAGTCGCTAACATTATCCAAAGCTCATCTACTCTTCTTTCTGAGAAGGAACTTAAATATATCTATCTATAAGACCACAAATAGGATAAGGACATAGAATAGGACCCTAAGGACATTACCAGGACTATAAGAACAGGACAGACCCAAGAACTAAAAGAATACAAACAGAACGCGAAACCTAAGAATAGAATACGCACGGACCAGAACCCCTAGAAAATAAACAAATACCGGAAATTACCTAATACCCCTACCACTATACCAAGAAATACAGCAGCTAGCAAAGCTGCTACAGGACCCGCAAATACCTCTAATAGTAAAACAGTCGCCGTCTTAACCCCCTAGGAAGAGCTTATAGCAGCTAATACTAAAATTAAACAGCTTTAAGAGCTGCTTAAAACCAGAGACACCCTTATACCTAGCAAGGAGTTATTAGACACCTAAAGACTTACTACAGTCCTTAAGACCCTAGCCCAATATACAGCATTAGTATTGTTGCGGTCCGTAAAGGTTATAGACCCCCTATTACTTATAGACGGAACTAACCCTATATTTAACAATTAAAAGCTTTAACTGTAAGACAAGCTTAAAGTTAATATAGACCACTTCCCTACTACCTGAGCTAAAATAGCCTACGTCTTTAGCCGTACTAGCAGGGATATACAGACGCATCTATATCTGCGATACGCCTAGGGCTTAGCAAACCCCTTCCTCTCTAAAAAAGAGATAGTTAACTACCTATCTTCTATTTACAAGAACCCCTTTAAGACATAGAACGCCTGCCTTAATTACAAAGCTCTTAACATAAAGATAATGGAGACCTTTTTAGCCTTCTAGACCTACTTTCTGCACCTAGCTGGCTAAGCCTAAATTCCCTATAAAGACCTAATACTAGACCTCTTTAACAAGCTTACCCTAGACTTATAGCGTGCCGTACTACCAGTTTTTACTACTATATAGACGCTAAAGGTACTTACGGACCACTGCCTAGCTATTAACTAAGGCCTCTATTAAATTAAGGCACAATCTAAGCAGTATAAAGCTAAAAACTCTCCAAACCAGACTATAAGTACTTTATAAACGGCCTATAACACCCTAGCACGATCTATAACTCCTATAGCACCAGCCGTACAGCCCGCCGTTAATTTAGCAGCTAGCCGTGCAGCTAGTCCTGCTGCGGGTCCGGCGTATACTTAGCCTATATACAACAACCCCCATAAACAGGCCCTTAGTAATTAAAGAGCTTGCTTCTTATACGGCCAAAAAGACCACTTTACAAAGGATTGCCAGATAAAGGCAAAAACAGGCAAGGTTCTGTTAATTTAGGAGAATAGTATAAAGTTAAAAAAAAAGGAACCTTAGAGGAAGACTCCTCTTTAGGGTTAAAAGGGATTAATATATTATATATTAATCTAGGTTAGCTAGTTAGTAGAAAAAGCTGCACTATCCCTTATACCTTATTCCGCAATAGATATTAAGTTTTAACCTCTGCTTTAGCTAACTCTAAAGCAAATGCCTTTACCTTAATAGACACCTAATATACCATAAAGCTAGCTAACTTTTTAAATACACCCCTTAAAGAACTGCCCAAACCAATTCCTATTTGTGGGTATAATAGACAAATAGGGCCACCTATTACAACTATCTTGTAGATTCACCTCCGTATTAGCGGATAAAGGTAGTATAACATCCCCTTTCTTATTACGGACCTTAGAAGCCACGATATAATTATAAGGAGAAAATAGCTAGCCTATTTAGGCTTACAGCTCAATATATAGAATAGATGGCTTATCTAGCCTAAAACCTTACCCCTAACCTCTTCCTTTATAAAATAAATCAGCATTACAATAGAAAACCTTATACGGCCCTAAATTAATACTATTTACTAGGCCGATACTATGCGCAGAGACTAGGCCTTTAAGAAGAATATATATCTTAATCCTTAATAGATCTATATACTACGCCACCCCTAGACTATGTATGTTATACTATCCGCACTAAAGACCTAGGAAGTTAGTAGTGACCTAGTTAAGCCCTCCACAGAGAACCTAGGCCCTATATAGCCCTAAAGAAAAACCAGGGATATTAGACGCCATACTAAGCTAATAAACAGGAAGGATAACTTATGGAAAATGAAATATAAGCTAAGAAAGACTATACACCCTATACCGCAAGATACGGCCTAATAAGCGTCTATAAAGAAACCTATAGACCTCCCACCAGTTAATATCTGCTATATTGGCGCTGTAGGATTCTACCAGAACTTAGTTTAGCCTAATACTATTACCTTTATAACTAGCCTATATAAAATTAATTAAATACTTAAGAAAAAGGAAAGCGAGCTTAGCAGATAGGAAAGCGAGCTTATAAATAAGGAACTAGTAGAATAAAAACTGCCTAATTAACACTAGAAATTTAAGGACGTATTCTCTAAGGTAGCGTTAGATATACTTCCGCCTTATTAACCGTATAACTATAAGATCAAGATTAATTAAGGCAAGGAAAGTACCTTTAGCTTTAGCCCTCTCTACCTATAGTTTATCGCCGAATTGTAGGCCATAAAGTAGTACCTTATTAACAACCTTAATAAGGGCTTTATTAAGCCTAGCCAAGCCCCTTTTAACTTACCTATTCTCTTTACCAAAAAGCTAAATAGAGGACTGCGCTTCTATATTAACTACTATAAGCTAAATAACATAACCCGCAAGGACCGCTATCCACTACCCTTACTTAATAAGACTCTTGCCCAAATAAGTAGAGCTAAGGTCTTTATAAAGCTTAATATCCGCCAGGCCTTCTACTAAATTAGGATAAACCTTAGGTTTAAAAAGCTTACTATATTTTAAACCCATTACAGAACGTATAAATATAAGGTACTCCCTTTTAGATTAACTAATGGACCAGCTACGTACTAGCGGTATATAAATAATATACTCTTTAACTACCTTAATAACTTCTATACGGCCTACCTAGATGACATTATAATTTACTCTAAAAATAAGCTGGAACACAAGGAGTATATCTATAAAGTCCTATAATAGCTCCACAAGGCTGGTCTCCAGGCCGATATTAAAAAGTTAAAATTTAGTGTTAAGCGTATAAAGTACCTAGGTTTTATTATTAGTATAGACAGAATTAAGGCTAACCTAGAGAAAACGGCTGTAATTAACCAGTAAACACCCCCACAGACTATAAAGGGGGTATAATCATTTTTAGGTTTCTATAACTTCTACTAACACTTTATTAAAAACTACAGCAGAATTGCCTAGCCTCTTAACCACCTTACTAGGAAAGATTAGCCATTCCACTTTAACGCCATATATATGCAGGCCTTTAATAAGCTTAAAAAGCGGCTGGTATTAGCTCCCCTACTTGCCTACTTTAACCTAGAACGGCCCTTAATGCTAAAAACTAATACCTTAGACGGTATAATAGCCAGTATTTTTTCCTAGAAGCAACTAGACGGAGAATAGCACCCTATTACATACTATTTAAAGACTATAATAGATGCTAAGCTAAACTACCATATCTATAATAAAGAAATGCTGGCTATTATCTCTAGCTTTTAGCACTGGCGTATATAGCTAGAGGGGACCCCTAAGCCTATTAAGGTAGTTTTAAATTATAAGGCCCTAGAATACTTTATAATAACTAAGGCCCTTACAGCCTGCTAGGTATACTAGGCGGATATCCTATTTTAGTTTAACTTCTTAATTATATATAGACCAGGCGCTACAAACCGTGCGGATACTCTTATAAGGCGTAAACAGGACCTAGGTAACTAGGCGGCTATAAAGATCTTATTATAGACCTAGGTACTACTATAACTAGAGCACCTTAACCCCTAAATATAGGCAGAACTAAATACGGACCCTTTAAACGCTAAGATATACCCTATTAACTCTATAGAACTTAACCTTATTAATAAACTACTATAGGCAAACCATACAGCCCCTTCTCTATAGGAGTGCTGCGAAAAGGTAAAGAATGCTACTAGCCTATAGTCCCTTAAAAACGGACTGCTTAAGTACTAGGAACGGCTAGTAGTGGCAAAGAAACAGAATTTATAGACTTGGTGTAACGGAACCTTATAGCTTGGACTACGGTAGGTTCTATTATTAGGCTAGGTATATAGGTACAACAAAAACAACAATGTAATAATAACTGGTGGAGTGGTTGCCTAATAGATTAACTCTAATTATATTCTGAGATTCACTACAAGGAGAGAACTATCTATGGTAGGGACTGAGGTCCTTTAAATACATAACTATACTCCTAAGGAATCCTCTCTTGTACGTAAGGTACGTGTTATCTATATTAAACGTAATATCCCTTCCGTTTAATATAGTTAATACGTTCAATACTACGTGACCTTAGTTACTATTCCTTATTATATAGTTCCACCGGATCTATTTTAGACCGTGCCTATATTAACTAACTAGCTTCCGCCGACTCTTCTCTAAGTAGTTATAATATCGTACTTAAAGCGTCCGTAATACTATCTCCCTCCTCTTTATCTCTGTCCTTAAAGATTCCTAATATCTCCAAGTCGTCCACTAGAGGTATAATGTCCGTTTAATTACTCTGGTTAATATCCATACTTATTATACCTAAAGCTTCTTCTTCTCTTTCCTAGGTTGAGCGTCGCCTTTATACGGTCTCCTCCATACTGTTACTAGGTGAAGTAATGGCAATTCCTTACTTAAGGTGTGCGAAAGAGGGGTTAGTTTATATTGCGCTAGCAAGTCCTTTGTCTTAACAACCCTCCTCTTGCTCTAAGTGTACTAAAGCAAATATTTAATTGTCCTGCGATGTTCGCTCTGTCTCTAACGCTAAGTATACGCGTCCTATAACTTTTAACAGTCTTTGAGTTCCCTAAATAACCTGTTATAGGGTCTTATGTTTAATCTACCACTATAAAGCTTAATAGTAAGCTAGCCTCCGCGCTACTTAAGGTTTAACGTGCCTTAGAAGAATCCGCACGCGTCCTTAAAGCTTAATATTTAGCTTATGCTCGTCTTTAACGCCTTAAACGTGTCCGCAAGAAGGTCCGTTCTAAGGAGTAGAAACTAGTTTAATAGGGTTTGTCTAAGCTAGGTAACAAAAGGATTAGCTCTCCTTCTGTAAGGGAAATAACTCTAAGTAGCTTAGCAATTGCTCCTCTTAGGTCCCCCTTAGGTGACTCGTTTTTTGGTAATCCTTCTTTATTAATGTTACCTGACCTGCTTTCTTCTAATACTCCTATACCTTTCCTATAGCGTTTCTTAGGTTGCTTAGTGGTTCCTAGGTAGTCTTACTATAGCCTATCTACTTTACTTTATACCACGTTTCGTCATCTATATCCTTGTGGCTAATAATCTTTAAAACTTGCTATTTATCTTCCTCTTATCCTCTATACGTGTCTGCCTTATAGACTAGTGGCTTAATATTTCCATATGCTAGCTCTAGCATTGCGATATGCTGTATAGGGTAGATTTTTGTTTTGGCTAGTAGGTTTAACTTATACGTAACCAATAAAATTCTTTACTTAATTTTAAAAGGTCCTAGTCTGACGTGGTCCAACTTCTTACTTAGTTATTAACTCTTAAAATTTTTATATAGTAGCCACACTTTATCTCCCTCCTTAAGATCTGGTCCCTTAGATCTCTTAGCATTATAGTACCTTTTTATTTATTCTTGTACTAGTTTAGCTGTTTCTTTAAGGT
>Ga0307507_10004428_pt1 | contig 24962 bp, 3 predicted proteins | sample 7_EM_MG_FD_207223 | JGI IMG/M metagenome (GOLD analysis project Ga0307507, IMG submission 207223) | Populus trichocarpa ectomycorrhiza microbial communities from riparian zone in the Pacific Northwest, United States - 7_EM | ecosystem: Host-associated > Plants > Roots > Unclassified | place...
GCAGGTACAGCTACTAAGGTAGTAAAATACCTCGAAGTCTCTCCTACTACGCAGTGCACTAGCTGCCAAAAATTTGGTCATATAGGAGACAGATGCTCTACTAGAGCCTATAGATTCTGTGCGGCTGTATATTTATCTAAAGACTACTGCTGTCCTACCTGTTTAATATCAGGTAGGCCTTACGAGCATACTACCCCTCTTTGCATTAATTGTAAGGAAAAACACTTTGCTAATAGTAAAGACTGTGAGAATCTTAGAGCAGCTAAACTAGTATATGCATAGTACTAGCGTAGAAGGTTCTATAGAAGAAGAGATAAAATAAATAGGATTCTAGAAGGAGGTAACTCCTACTAGGTTCCTAGTAAAAAGATAGTAGAGAGTAAAAGGATAGAAATAAATTGCAAAAGGATAGGGATAGGTGTTAGGATTTCCTATAGTTTTTCCTACCGTTTTCTCATTCCCTAGTAGTTGTAGTAACTTAGTATTTTACTAAGGAGCTATAAACCCTTAGGGGTTTATAAACTATTAGGACATAGCTACTAGTATATATTAAGCTGCCTAGAAAGGATTCATGTATATAGAACTATAGCGCCATAGCCCGAGGCTGCATGCGCAGTATTGTACGTAGTATAATACAACGGATAAAAAAATAAAAAATAAAAAATAAAAAAGCTTTAAGCTCTTTGAGGTTAAAGCTAACCACCTTCTTATGTCCGTTAATGAGTTAATTAAACCGTAATCTTATCTAAATCCTTCTGTCTTGCTCTAATACTGTCCCTTAGGTCCTCTAGTTGCTTCTCCTTATTTAGCCGCTCCTTAATATCCACCATTCCAATTATATTAACGAAGCTTTAAAACCTCTGCTTAGGCAGGGCCTTTGTAAGTCTATTAGCAATTATCTCCTTTATCGCTGTCTATTAAAATCATACTCGTCTCATTACGTATTCCTAACGTAGCCAGTGTTAATAAATGTTAACGTATTGGAGCTTTGTAATTAGCTTTGCTATATCTTCTATAATTAGTTAGAGCGTCTAGGTGTTATTACAGTTAATAATTAAGGGCTTATTTAGGTGTAATATTATTGCTTTAAATAACCTACTAATAAAGATAGCTTCCTTTACTGTCTATAATAGGGCTAACAACTCGGCTTCTATGCTTAATGTTATAACCATACCCTACTTGTTTACTCTCTAGGCGATCAGCCCCCTAAATATCTTTATAATATATTCTTGCGAGCTCTTTCTATTAATAGAGTTGTCTGCAAATAATGCATTACTGGCATAGATAAATAATTGCGCTTTACTTCTACCGTTTCCGTTATCTTATCCTTAGTTACGTATTTCTTTATCTCTCCCTCTACCGTTTATTCCTTCCTTATCTCCTCTATAGTAGATTGCTCTGCTCCTCGTGCTATATAGGTACTAGATGACTCTATCTGCCGCTTAATAGTGCTCTTGGCCTAGGTTCTAATTAAACCTTGCCAGCTATAATACTGCGAAGGCAATATCTGGACGCGTTATAGTGGCTATATAGAGTACTAAACCCAATTTTCTCTAATATAGCATTGTAGAGGCTGGTAGGGATATAGGACGGACTAATAGGTCTGTATTAGTGGACAGACATATTAGACGGATTAATTAGTAATTAGTAGGGAGGGGTTCTAATTCTGCTATAGGAGTATCTAGAAGACGCCCTTTAAGATCTATCTTGTACTAGTTAGCTATTTTCTTAATATAGGCTTCCTAGGATAGCCATAGGAGCCTCTAGCTACAATTGCGTAGTATATAGATTCCTAGGAACCATTTTAGCTTGCTAAGGGTACTTATTTAGTATTCCTTGCTTAGCTCCTTAATTACTTCTTAAGCTTTCTTCTTATCTATCTTTTGGTAGCAGAAGACAATATTGTTAACATAGAAGAAGATAACTATTCTACCTTTTAGTATAATATATGGCTTCTGAGGTACCTCTTTAAAACCCAATTTGTTTAACGAGCTTATAAGATTCTTCTGCTATAATAGTGGTGATTGTTGTAGTCCATATAGGGCTTTTCTTAAGTATAGTACTTTATCTGTCTTTCCTTTACTAAACCCTAGCGGTAGCTTTATATAGATAACCTTGTTAAGATCGCAATAGATAAACGCATTAACTGCATCTATCTATGTCATCTCTAGGTTGAATTTTACGGTGATCGCTATAAGGGTTCGGAAGGTTGTACTAGCTAATATAGTAGCTCTTATAGGTAGGTCTTCTAAGGCCTATTAATTTCTACATACTACTAAGCGTGCCTTGTATTTTTAGAGGAATCTATACTTGTCCATCTTATAGACGAACATCTATATTAAGCTAAGAACCTGCTGTCCCTTTGCATGCTTCTTATCTGTTTCTTAAAATGACCTTATTTGATAATAAGATTAGAGATGGGCTCGTTAAGCCTCTTGGAACTGATCTTGAAGAGGATGCGTATTAAGGTCCTAGATTAACTAAGGTGGTGGAGGTAGATTCTTCCTATATAATCTAATATTATATATTCTACCTGATTTTAGCTTGCTGTTATTAAGTTAACTATTAAGGTTAAACTTCCTTCCTGCTAAGAAGGCGCTGTGATAGGCTAATGTAATTTTTTTGGAAATAAAGTCTTTAAACCTGTTATCGCAGGCTTCCTTAAATGAGTCCTTAACAGAGTTATTAAACACCCCCTAAGTATAAAACCCGTCTCCTACTTGGCTGATAATGTTCTAATTAGTACCTTATACATCTAACTTTATAGGATACTTAACGTAAAAGGTATATAGAGATTCTTTATCTTCTTCTATTGGAGGTGGTGTATAATATATATCTTTAAGAGCTCTTACAAGCTTAAGATCTGCTAATTTATTAAAGGTTTAAACTGGCTTATTAACGTCATTGTCTTCCTCTTAAATTAATGGTTTAAATACTTCTTTATTATCTTCCAGAAGGACCTTATTCTTAGTTAGAGTATTAGGGAGTTAAATCTTCTTAATTAGCGTGTCTAACTCAGCGTGTAGGTCCTTTAAGATGTCCGTTTGCTTGCCGTTAAAGAACGTCTTCTTGTTAAAGATGACGTCCCTAGTAGAGATAATAATACCTTTGTATGGGATCCAGATCCTATAGATATTGGTAGAGTTATAGCTAATAAGCTAGCTGATATAGGCTTATGGATCTAGCTTGCTTAGCCTTTTCTTCTTTAGCTAGGCGTCTAACGTTATCGCATACGCCCTATAGCTGTAGGCTTTTAGGTGTACTAGTTGCGGCTTTCTTAACCTATTAGCTAGGAAGGTATAGAACCTCTTATATGGCAATTTCCAACCATTACTTTCCCATGGCGTTTAATCTTAAAGGTAGACTGCATAGTTAACTATCTCTTTCTATAGATTGTGTGGTAGATTGGCAGCAATTCTTATTACACGTGCTCTCTTAATAATCACACCCCCTAAGCGTTTGGTAGTACTATTTTAAGCTTAGGTATAAGGCGCTAAAGGCTTAAGTGTAATCCCTTAAGTCTATAGCTATTTAAGGGTTCTCCTTTTCCCTAGCTCGTTGTCTGATCTAATGGTGTTGACCTTAAGGTTATGCCTTAGACGAATCCATTGGATGAAATCTTTAAGCACTTATAGTGTCTCCTTCTCTTTACTATGCGTTATTATAAAATACGGGAAGGTTCTTCCTAAGAAGGTATTATAGATGAATATAACTTATACAAATCCAGTATGCGCTTCCTTAAGGTTAGTCCAGTTAATATGGAGGTCAAAATAAGGTTTATTAATATTCCGTTTTAAGAACCTTCTTAAGACCTAACACTTAATTTTAGCGAGACTATAATATTAATATTCCGTTATCTTTGGGCCTTAAAGCTTAACTCCTAGGGCATTAAGACCTAAATAGTAAAGGCTTATAGGTCCTAGATAACCTAGACGCAGATACTATAGATACGCATTACCTTTTAAATCTAGATAAGCGTCTTTTAACGATGCTCTATGCTTCTGTTGGCGGTATAGTAGTTGGCTTATATTAAACGCTAATTGACTTCCTGGTCAGATGTATTTAATAGTCTATTATCCGTAACGTTCTTCTATTTAATATAGGATTGTGTTATCCTTCTAAACTAGAAGATTATTGTCTCCTTTGTTATCCTAGTAGTACCCTCATTTTTGAAGTAGACGGAATAACACTAGATTTATATTAAAGTCCGTATAAAAGGCAACTTCCTTAAGACGTAGGATTCCCTTGCTCTTGTCTAGTTTTGTGACTTAAATAGTAACATTGCTGTAGCCTAGTATAGGCACTTCTAAGCTGCCGGCGATGATATATTTGTGTCTTAAAGCTTTCCTAAAATTATAAAAACAAGCAAGGTTATTAAAGATATAGAGAGTAGTTCCTAAGTTAAGAATAGTTAATAGCTTTAGTAGATAAAGTTAACCGGTATAATATAATTCTAGGAATATTACATTAGCTTCTCCCTTAATCTTAACTTCCTAGCTCTTGTCCTATTATTATTAAGCTTTATCTTCTTATTCTTTAAGTTTAATTTTAGTAACTTAGTTAATAAGATTCTTATTCTTTTCTACCTTCTTTAGTACCCTATTAATACACATATCTCCTATTATAACTCCTACAGGTCTCTTGTCTTCAAATAAACACTAATAGTCCCAAATAGAGTGTCCTTGTATTCCGCACGCTAAGCACTTAGGCATTGGCTTTTTATAGGACGTCTCCTTATCCACCAGTGTCCCGGCTCTCTTTAAGCGTCTATTGCATGCTAAGGCCTTTCCTCTTTATAAACCTTTAGTAGTATTAGAGTAATCCTTAGTGGCTTGCTCTATGAAGTCTGCATTAAAGGTACTGCCTCTTATAGTAGCATTAGCTTTCTTTAAGGGTATTCTAAATCCTTCTTGTAGCTCCTTTACTACTCTATAGTATTTAGAAGATCTCAACTTCTAAGGGTTATTTAACTTAGTAGTATACTTTATACAGTAGGCGTTACTAAAAGGTTAAATAACTTCTACTAAACCTTAAAGCTAGATTCCATTGGATACTTAAGGGATCTTATACTTCTCTTCTAGGGATATTACGTGTTCCCATTAATCTAGCTATTAGTTTAATTTTAACAACTATTTAAACCCCTTAAGGGCTTCCGTGTACTAGTATTATACCTTCTTCCTAATAAACAACAAGGTAGGTTCTGTATTCTCCTTTAACCAAAATAGCCATTCTTTAACGGTTAAGGAAAGGTTAAGTAGTAGCTTCTTCTAACTTAATACTATAGACGTAATCTAGGTGCGGATCTATTAAACATAATCTTCCTATCTTAGGAAATACTTTATATCCTAGTTATAGTATTATCTACTATTCTCGTACGCTTTCTGTTAATTTAATAAGAGCTATACATATAAGGTTGCATTCTCATTAAAATCTATAACCTTTAAATAAGGTGGTTTTTTAAGTAGACCTTCTTAAGGTGCTTCTGTAGCTAGGTTAACGTAGGCCCAAATTTACTAATCCACAACAGCTTGGAGTTGCTATAGCCATTATTCCCAGTCTTCTAGCTTATTAAGGATGATTATTATTAATAAACTTAACGGTTAAGTCATTTAACTAATAGGCAAAGGAGGAATTAAAATGGTATTTTATTATTAGGATCGTCCTTGTTATTAGGATCGTCCTTATTATTAGGATCATCCTTTAACAATTAAGGCAGGATTTCTTATAGAATCTTATGGAATCTCATGGAATCTTATATCAGAATCGTCCTGTGATACTTAAGGTAGAATTCTGTTAGAGTCTACATCCTTAACAATAAGGTGTCAGAGTCTAATAATAAGGTAGAATTTCTTTAAATGATTAAGTAATAGCTAAATAGCTTCTTAAGTCGGCGGACCGGGCTTATAACTGTCAGATAATTCAGATAGAGGGGTTCATTAATAAAATGGGTTGATTGATTGATAATCTTGACTTGATCGTTAATCGATCTTCCTATTCTTAGGGCCCTAGGGCTGCGAGCTACGAAGAGATTTTACCGTGCACGTGACTCGCACACGTGACCCACGCCTTTAGAGAATACAGATTATCTAACAGAGGTGCTGCAAAGCCTTTGGTAGAGCTTTTGGTAGAGCTTTTGCGGAGCTTTTGCAGAGCTTTGGTTGAACTCAATGTTTTGAAGTTCATCACGTGTATTCTGCAGGTAGATACCGCCCGCAAGTTTTTTTTAAACCAATTAGCAGCAGGCTTAGCAAAGTTTGAAATCTGGATTAATAAGTATAGACCTCATAAACTCGGTCAATAAAGCTAGCACACTTGCTATTAGGTCCCTCAGGCCAAGCGAACACGTGGTAATAAAAAGGGAAAAGATCCCATTGAAATAGACGGCCGGATATTAGAGTATTACATATATAAATAGTGCTTTGTTATTCAAATCAAGTCCGCAATAGTGGCCCGTGCGTGACTTAGTAAGCGCTTACTAATCTTAGATGTGTGGGATGGATATTATCACGAAGTTCGTATAGAGCAGTTTATTAATGAAATGGGTTAATTGATTGATTGTGACGTGTCTTGGGGGCCCTAGGGCTTTAAGCTACAAAGAGATTTTACAATGCACGTGCACCGTGCACGTGACTCGTACACGTGACCCACGCCTTTTGAGAATATAGATTATCTAACACACCCCCTTAGCTTTAAGCTCTTTAAGGTCAAAGCTAACCACCTTCTCGTATCCGTCAATAAGTTAATTAAACTATAATCTTATTTAAATCCTTCCATCTCGCTTTAATATTGTCCCTTAGGTCCTTTAATTGCTTCTCCTTAGCTAGCTATTCCTTAATATCCACTATTCCAATTATATTAATGAAGCTTTAAAACCTCTACTTAGGTAGGGCCTTTATAAGTCCATTAGTAATTATCTCCTTTATTACTATCTACTAAAATAGTACTTATCTTATTACGTATTCTTAACGCAACCAGTATTAATAGATATTGACGTGTTAGAGCTTTGTAATTAGCTTTACCGTATTTTCTATAATTAGTTAAAGTGTCTAGGTATTATCACATTTAATAATTAAGGGCTTGTTTAGCCTTAACGTCATTGCTTTAAATAGCCTACTAATAAAGATAGCTTTCTTTACTATTTATAATAGGGCTAATAACTCGGCTTTTATACTTAACGTCGTTGCTATACCCTACTTGTTGAATCTCCAGGTGATTAGTCCCCTAAATAGCTTTATAATATATCCTTGCGAGCTCTTTCTATCGACGGAGTTATCCGTAAATAATGCATCGCTGGTATAGATAAATGATTGCGCTTTACTTCTACCATCTCTTCCATTATCTTATTCTTTGTTATGTGTTCCTTTATTATTCCCTCTACTATTTATTCCTTCCTTGTCTCCTCTATAGTAGATTGCTCTGCTCCTTGTGCTATATAGGTACTGGATTACTCTGTCTGCTACTTAATAGTGCTCTTAGCTTGGGTTCTGATTAAAGCTTACTAGTTAAGATACTATAAAAGCAATATCCGGACGCGTTATAGTGGCTATATAAAGTATTAAACCTATTTTTCTCTAATATAGCATCGTAGAAGCTGCTTCTCTTAGTAGGGAATAGGACGGACTAGTAGGTCTGTATTAGAGGATAGAAGCGTTGGACGGATTAATTAGTAATTAGTAGGTAGAAGTTTAGAATCTACTATAAGAGTATCTAGAAGACGTCCTTTGAGATCTATCTTATACTAATTAGCTATCTTCTTAATATAGGCTTTTTAGGATAGCCACAGGAGCCTTTGGCTATAATTGCGTAGCATATAAATTTCTAGGAACCATTTTAACTTACTAAGAGTACTTATCTAGTATTCCTTGCTTAGCTCCTTAATTACTTCTTAAGCTTTTTTTTTATCTGTCTTTTTATAGCAGAAAACAATGTTATTAATATAGAAGAAGACGACTATTTTACCTTTTAGTATAATATATGGCTCCTAGGGTACCTCTTTAAAACCTAATTCTATTAACAAGCTTATAAGATTTTTCTACTATAATAGTGGTAATTATTATAGTCCGTAAAGGGCTTTTCTTAAGCGTAGTACTTTACCTGTCTTTCCTTTACTAAACCCTAGCGGTAGCTTTATATAAATAACCTTATTAAGATCGCAATGGATAAATATATTAACTATACCTATCTACGTTATCTCTAGGTTAAATTTTATAGTGATCGCTATTAGGGTTCGGAAGGTTATACTAGCTAATATAGTAGCTCTTATAGGTAGGTCTCCTAGGGCCTATTAATTTCTGTATATTACTAAGCGTGCCTTGCATTTCTAAAGGAACCTATACTTATCTATCTTATAGACGAACACCTACATTAAGCCGAGGATCTGTTATCCCTTTATATACTTCTTATCTGTTTCTTAAAATAACCTTATTTAATAATGAAATTGTAGGTGGGCTTATTAAGCCTTTTAGAACTAATCTTAAAGAGGGTGCGTATTAAGGTCACGGATTAACTAAGGTGGCAGAGGTAAGTTCTTCCTATATAATCTAACATTATATATTCTGCCTGATTTTAGCTTACTATTATTAAGTTAACTATTAAGGTTAAACTTCCTTTCTGCCAAGAAGGCGCCGTAATAGGCTAAAGTAATCCTTTTAGTAACAAAGTCTTTAAATCTATAATTGCCGGCTTCCTTAAATAAGTCTTTAATTGAGTTGTTAAACACCCCCTAAGTGTTAAACGCATCTCTTACTTAATAAGCGACGTCTTAATTAGTATCTTGAACTAAAATTATAGGATAATTAACGTGAAAGGTATATAGAGATTCTTTATCTTTTTCTATTAGAGGTGGTGTATAATATATATATTTAAGAGCTCTTATAAAGTTAAGATCTGCTAACTTATTAAAGGCTTAAACTGGCTTATTATTAACATCATTGTCTTCCTCTTAAATTAACGGTTTAAATACTTTTTTATTATCTTTCAGAAGGACCTTATTTTTAGTCTAGATATTAAGGAGTTAAATCTTCTTAATTAGTGTATCTAATTCGGCGTATAGATCCCTTGAGATGTCTGTTCGCTTACCATTAAAAAATATCTTTTTATTAAAGATAAGGTCCCTAGTGGAGATAACGGTACCTTTATATAGGATCCAGATTCTATAAATATTAGTAGAGTTATAGCTAATAAGGTAGCCGATATAAGCTTATAGATCTAGCTTGCTTAGCCTTTTCTTCTTCAGCTAGGCGTTTAATGTCATCGTGTATGCCCTATAGCCATAGGCTTTTAGGTGCGCTAATTGCAGCTTTCTTAATCTTTTATTAGCTAGGAAGGTATAGAACCTTTTATATAGCGATTTCCAACCATTACTTTCCCATAGCGTTCAATCTCAAAGGTAGACTATACAGTTAATAATCTTGTTCCATAGATTATAGGGTAGATTAGCAGCAATTCTTATTACTTATACTCTCTCAATAATTATACCCCCTAAGCGTTTGGCGGTACTATTCTAAGCTTAGGTATATGGCGCTAAAGGCTTAAATACAATCCCTTAAGTCTGTAGCCATTTAAGGGTTCTTCTTCTCCCTAGCTCATTGTCTAATCTAATAGTGTTAACTTTAAAGTTATACCTCAGACGAATCCATTGAATAAAATCTTTAAGTACTTATATTGTCTCCTTCTCCTTATTATGCGTTATTATAAAATACAGAAAGGATCTTCCTAAGAAGGTGTTATAGATAAGCATAACTTATATAAATCCGGTATACGCTTCCTTAAGGTTAGTCTAGTTAATATAGAGGTCAAGATAGGGTTTATTAATATTCTGTTTTAAGAACCTTCGTAAGACCTAACGCTTAATTTTGGCAAGACTATAGTACTGACATTCCGTTGTCTTAGGGCCTTAAAGCTTAACTCCTAGGGTGTTGATACCTAAATAATAAAGGCTTATAGGTCCTGGATGACCTAGACGCAGATACCGTAGTTATATATTACCTTTTGCATTTAGACAAATGTCTCTTAATAATACTCCGCGCTTCTATTAACGGTATAGCAGTTGGCTTAAATTAAAAGCTAATTTTAGGCTTCCTAATTGGATGTACTTAATAGTTTATTGTCCGTGACATTCTTCCATTTAACATAGGATTGTGTTGTCCTTCCAAACTAAAAGATTATTATCTCCTTTATTATCCTAGTAGTACCCTTGTTTTTAAAGTAGACGGAACAACACTAGATTTATATTAAAGTCCGTATAAAAGGCAACGTCCTTAAGACGTAGGATTCCCTTGCTTTTATCTGGTTTTGTAACTTAGATAATAATATCGCTGTAACCTAGTATAGGCACTTTTAAGCTGCCAGCAATAATATATTTATATCTTAGAGCTTTCTTAAAGTTATAAAAACAAGAGAGGTTATTAAAGATATAAAGAGTGGTTCCTAAGTTAAGAATAGTTAATAACTTTAGTGGATAGAGTTAACCTATATAATACAATTCTAGGAATATTATATTAGCTTCTCCCTTAATTTTAACTATCTCCTTACTTTTATCCTATTGTTGTTAAGCTTTATCTTCTAATTGCTTAAGTTGTTTTACTTAGGCAGCTAGATCCTTATTATAATCTACCTTTTTATATACCTTTTTTATACATATACCCTCGGCATTAAATCCTTTAGGCCTTTTACACTTAAATAGATACCAATAGTTAGGAAGGGTATATCCCCTTATATTATATGCTAGGCATTTTAGGATCTTCGACTTCTTAGAAGATGTCTCTTTAGTTAAATTTATCCTTGCCCTTTTTTAACTGTAAGATAAGCTATTCCCTCTTCCCTTTTAGACTTTAGCAGCAATAGAGATACCCTCTTTAGGCTCTTTTGTGAAGTCTATATTAAATGCACTCCCTCTAGTAGTTAAGGATAGTACAACTTTTAAGAGGTTTGCGAGTACTTCCTATAGCTCTATTGCTACTTTACAGTATTCTAATAAGTGAGCCCTTTTAATATCATTTGCCTGCTTAGTGTATATAATAAAATAGGTTTCGCTTATAGGTTATATTGCATTCGCAAGGTCCATTAGCTAGATCCTATTAGTTATCTATAGAAGATCGTGCTTCTCTACTATCTTTATTGTATACTCCTATTAGTTAAGCCACTAGGTAACCTTTGTCTGCTTAAGTCCCTTAAGTAATTTAGTATATTGCAGTTGTACCTTTCTTATCATAAAGTTCTTTAAAGGCTTAGTGTCTTCTTTTAACTAAATTAGCTATTCCTTAACTATAAGGGAAGGGTCGAGCAGTAGCTTCTTCTAAATTAATACTATGGACGTGATTTAGGTGCGTATCTATTACAGATGCTCTTCCTGTTTTAGGAAGTACTTTATATTCTAGTTATAGTATTATCTGCTATTCTTGTACGCTTTCTGTTGATTTGTTAAGAGCTGTGTATATAAGGTTGCATTCTTGTTAAAATCTATAACTTTTGGATAGGGTGGTTCTTAAAGTAGACCTTCTTAAGGTGCTTCCTTGGTAGGGTTAACATAGGCCCAAATTCGTTTGTCCACGAGGGCTTATAGTTGCCATAGCTATTGCTCCTAGTCTTCTGGTTTATTAAGGAAGATCGTGGTTAACGAACTTAATATTAGTGGAGTTATTTAGCTAATAGGCAAAGGAGGAATTAAGATGGTATTTTGTTGTTAGGATCGTCCTTATTATCAGGATCATCCTTTAACAATTAAGGTGGAATCTCGTAGAATCTCGCGGAATCTCGTAGAATCTCGTGGAAAACTCGTCCTGTGACACTTAAGGTAGGATTTCTATTAGAGTCTGCGTCTTAACAATGAGGTGTCAGAGTCTGACAATAAGGTAGAATTTCTTTAAATAATTAAGTAATAGCTGGATAGCTTCTTAAGTCGGTAGACCGGGCTTATAACTATCACGAAGTTCGTGTAGAGCAATTTATTGATGAAATAGGCTGATTAATTAATTGTGACGTGTCTTGGGGGCCCTAGGGCTTCGAGCTACGAAGAGATTTTACAATGCACGTGCATCGTGCATATAACTCGTATACGTGACCCACGCCTTTTAAAAATACAGATTATCTAACAGATGTTTATCTCGTTCCCAGACCTTCTCGCCAAGGTTTACTTTGCCAAGCCGCTAGCCGCTTTTGGCAAGACCTTCGTTAGAAGGTCTGGTATATGGTTTGGATTTTTGTTAGTCCCGCGCAGAGTATTTAGGCCTTTATACACCTACTTTAAGCCAAATTATCTTAACTTCCACAGCTCCCTAAGCTATTCCTAATGGCCAGAATTACTAAATTAAACCTGGCGAAGAAGACTACGTTGCCTAATTTGTCTGATTCCAATTCGTTATCTCGTTGTCACGCCTAACGCTCCCAAGTCGTAGCAGCTGCACCTCTCCTATGACCACTGCCGCCCTCTTTCTACCGTAGCCAGAGTACCCAAACCAACGAGCTAGCTTTAAATAATAATTAAGGACCATAAGTCTTTTATTCAGAACGTAAAAGAGTTAATTTAATATTAGAACAGCTGCATAAACACCGCTGGGGCATTGCAACTTTTATTAAGCATTATATAACCGCTTCCGGCTCTTCTAATTATAATATGCCAGAGCAACGTGTAAATAGGCTATAGAAGGCAATATTTAAAGAGCCAGAAGTTAAGGAACGGCTTATAGTATATAGTGATCGCTAGCTAGGAAGGCTCTATTAAGAACCTCTATATAAGTAGATAGAGCAAGAGTTAGAGGATCTTATGCGCCCAAGAGAAGAGAATGGAGTTATTATTTCTGGTAGGCTTGGATGATTTAACGCCAAAGAACCAGTTAAAAAGCTTAAGCTTAATACGATTACTGCTAACGTATAGCGCCTTGCTTTAACGCTATAGAGCTTTCTTATAGCTTTAGTTTAGCAAAGGCCATATACCAATTCTCGTGATATCACGCCTTACTATAATAAACTCTTTATAGTGTGCGCAATCCTGGCAAATGTACGAGCCCCTTAAGCTAGCTACTGGTTCTATACTGCTTTAGGGGTTTATTTATACAATATAGATGTCAGGTGAAACCTAAGTAGATAGTTATATAGCCGCAAGGTATAGGCGACCCTAGGGCAACTTAGGGGTAACTCGCCTGTGAGGCACGTGCAGGGCACGTGCCTAGGGAAAACCCTTCCTACCTCGCACACAGACTCCTCCTTTTCTCTTAAGGATTTGTCTGTATATACAATATACCCTATTATTCTATCATTAAGCTCCCTATCTATATCCTTACCTTACATTTAAATCCTTACCAATCCCCTTAGGAGGATAGCCGGTTTAATTTTTCTATAATGCCTCCGAAAAGAAAACCGACGCCTATACCTGACGGTAATACGCTAATAATACGACTGCCAAACGCCTTAGGATCTAGTGTAGACAAAACCGCTAGAAATATACTAGTAGAATCTGAGCCACCTTCCGAACCTTAAAATGATTAGCCACCTATAAACGCTAGAGACTAGTTTAACTTATATACCTAGGCTTAACAGGAGCTTAGCAAAATTACTAGTATTTTACCAAATACTACTGACATAAAGGAGCTAGATGAGCTGGCTAAGAAAATAGCCAACTTACAGAGTATTATTGATTTGATAAAGCCCTCCTATTGCCTCTCTAGTAAAGAGTATAAGTTATGTGGCGAATGTATACGCTAAACAAATCTCAACGCCCTGGTTAAGAAGTTACTACTTAATATTGGTAGTACTACTTAACAGCATTTTAACCGCTGGATCGCCGCAGTTAAGAACCAATTTAAGGTTAATAACGCTGACTACGACTATAAGCAACGCACGCGCTAGGCCATTAAAGGTCTTATAAAAGAGAAGATAATCGCCTAACTAGTTTATTGCTGGCTAGGCACTAAAGACAAAGGTCCTTTACTATAGGATAAGTTTAAGACTATAGTCTAAGACCAGATTAGGAACCCTATAGTAAGACGCTTTAATAACGCTACTATGTACTATATAGCTGTTATAAAAGAGAACTAGAGGTTTAATGTCTTCCTAGCCTATATATATAGCTTAGAGGACCTCTTCTTATATACCCCTTTTGTTAATCCTAAGTAATAGGTAGACTTTTAGTTCTTATGTCTCCTAGCCTACCTATAAGCAGAGCTCTTCCGCTAGAACCTTGCCTAATGGGTAAGAACTGCTAAGAACCTCTTTAATAAAATCCGCTGTGTAGAGTAATTGCTTAATACCACAAAGCTTACAGAAGACTGTATAAGCAGTAGCAGCAAATTATCGCGTACAAAGTACCGTCGCAGTATAGGCTCTATAGAGTTAGGTTTAGGGAACAGAACCCAAAAAGGGTAATACTTTAAGTAAACGTCTAGGGAAAATACCTAAAAGCTAGAGGGCTTAGGGGACCCCCTAGACGCCAGTGCTATATACGTAAGTTAAAAGAGATCCGTAGGTAACCACTATAAAGAATACTGGAAGCAAGCTAGTAAAGATAAATTAGGCCAGCTTTTAGAAAACCTAAAGCCCTAGTAGCGCATCTCTTTTAACTATAACTAGGGCCTAATATAGAGGGAGAGAAGAAACGTATTGTGGTATATATTATAATAAATACGCCCCAGGGTAAAGTCCGCCTATATTACTTATATAATAATAGGTGCTAAATTAACCTTATTAACTAAGATGTTGTCCATAGGTTTAACCTACCTATAAGCTATGTGTTACGTTTATGTAAACCTATTACACATTTCCTTAATAGCAACTAGATAACAATCTGGGATACTTATAATCTAATGGTTACCATTAGCGACTCCTAGGGTACCCCTCGCACTATTAGCCCCTAGACCTTTTAGGGTGGCTTATTTAATAGTTACAATATAGTTCTTAGATGGGATTAGCTCGCGGAAGCAGATCTATTAATTAGCTTTTAATCTAGACAATTTATCTAGGGTACTTTGGACCCTAAACGCCTCTAGATGGTTACCCTTAATGCGCTCCTAGTAGATATTAAGGCTAGCAAAACAGTCTATTTAATATAGCTAGAAGATTCCCTTTTTACCCCGGTTGCAAATATAATAGAGGACCTATTATTACTGGCAGTGAGTACCTGTATAGACCCTTTAGATGTAGAGACACCAGTTATAAATATAATAGAGGACCTATTATTACTGGCAGCGAGTACCTATAGAGACCCTCTAGTGCTAGCGCAGATTACCTTAACTTAGGGGGGAGGTAATTAAAACCCTAAAACTATTAAGTATACTGTAGCAGAGCTGTATATACTCTTAGTGCAAGCATACCTATAAAACGTATGTTGGCCGCACCCTTTTCTTTACTGGCTCCTGGAAGCACACTATTATATAATAGTTGCCTTAACCTCCGTGGACCCTGGCCTGCTAAATATATATAAAGAGGAGATTAATATCTTTTCTAATAAGCTAGTAAGTATACTACCTTAGAACTCTAAGTATAACTATATAATTAACTTAGAAGAAGGCAAGATATTACTATAAATGCCCATCTACAACCTCTTATAGAAAGAGTTGTAGATCTTATAGGAGTACCTAGAGAGTGCTCTTAAAAAGGGCTAAATTAGGCCTAGTAAGTCGCCTGCTAGAGCGCTTATTCTCTTTATACTAAAAGCAGAAGGTATAATGCGGCTATATATTAACTACAGACGCCTAAATAAGATTATGATCAAAAACCGGTACCCCCTACCGCTAGTCAGCGAACTCTTTAATAGGCTTAGCTATGCGAAGATATTCACAAAGCTAGATCTTTGTGATGTGTACTATAGGATTTACATTAAAAGGGGAGATGAATGGAAGACCGCATTTAAGATACGCTATGGTCACTTTAAGTACCTAGTAATGCCCTTTGGTTTTGCTAACGCTTCTGTGACTTTTTAAAGCTATATTTAAAAAGCTCTAGGGACCCTAGTGGATACTATCTACGTGGTTTACCTAGATGATATTTTTATCTACTTAAATAACAAGGACAAGCACGTTAAGCACGTTAAGTAGGTACTACAACAGCTCCGTGCTTGGGGCCTATACGCTAAACTATTAAAATGTATCTTTTATACTAAGAACGTTAAGTTTCTAGGCTTTATCGTTATACCTAATAGTATTATAATAGATCCTACCTGCGTAAAAGCTATTAAGGAATGGCTTAAGCCTAAGTTCTATAGGGACATCTAGGTCTTCCTTAGCTTCGCCAACTTCTATAAGCGATTTATCTGGAACTACTTGGATACTGCATACCCCCTGCATGTATATCTTGTATGGGCATATTATAACCTAACATTAGATAGGGAGAAGAAGAAGTAGAAGCGTAAGAAAGGGCCTACTAAATAGTATTAACCCTGGTCCTGGCCTAATAACACTTAGCAGGCGTTTTATAAGCTACGTGCTGCGTTTATATAGACTCCTCTATTTTACCACTTTAACCCTAATTTACCCTTAATAGTAATTACTAACGCTTCTAATTACGCCTATAGCGGTATACTTCTGCAGCCTTTTAGGTAGGGAGATTAACTCCACTGGTACCTAATTGCTTATTATAGTTAGAGGCTTACTAGCCTAGAAGTGTAGTATAATATGCATAATAAAGAACTACTTGCTATAGTATAATGCTTTAAAACGTAGCGCTACTACCTTAAGCACGCCGCACATGTGACGCGCATACTCTGCAATTATAATAATCTTAGGTACTTTATAACTATAAAGAGCTTATTTACTTGCCAGGCCTAGTACGCTAAGGAACTAGCTAAGTTTAATTTTAAGATTAAATATAAGCTAGGTAAAGTAAATCCTGCTAATATACTATTCTAGCACCTGGATTATGCTAAAGGCTTTAAAGATGGCAGCAAGAGAACAGTTCTTAATACTACACTACCTATATTATAGCAAAAGTTGCGGGTTATGGGCCTTATGGGCGGCCCTGGTGCTACTACACTAAACTAGTAAGTAGTATGCGTGTAGTATGTAAGCGACCCTTGTGAATATAGCGCCGGCGGACTAGGGTGTCCTGCTATTCTTTTTAAGACCTCCTTAACCGGCCTAATAGTATTTGACCCTAGGGAAGATCCCTTGGCCTAGGCGACGGTCCCCTATAATAACCTGGCGAGTTACCTATATATTATATGTTACTTTGCTAGCACTAACTTTGCGCAGAGTCTTATGCCATGGTAAGAGGTAGTAGTAGCTGCCTTAGCTGAAATGGCGTTTACAGAACACCCCCTTAAGTTACTAGTTAATTTTATTTGCGGAGTATAAGAAAGGGACGCCTTTATATGCTCTATATGTAATTAGTTAACCTAGGGATAGGTTTCTACTAGTAATAAGGACTATACCCTTAATAATTAAGGACTCCTAAGGTAAAATAATAAGGTCTAGGTGCTAAATTGTATACTACTATAACAGGAGATCCTTAAGCAGAATTATAATAATCCTATAGGTGGCTACTATAGATTTAACTGTACCTGTAAGGTAATTATGCGGAAGTATACTTGGGACAACCTTATTAAATATCTCTGTGAATACCTAGATAATTATAATACCTGCTAATGCTATAAATTGCGCCGTTATAAACCCTATGGTGAGCTATAGCCTCTTTAGGTCCCCACCTAAGCCTAGCGATATTACTTACTTAACTTTATTACGGATCTCCCTAAGTCTAAGACTTCTAATAGCGTAGAGTATAACTCCGTCCTTGTCCTTATAGACCGTTTTATAAAGCTAGTACGCTACTATCTAATGCGTAAGATAATTAATGCTATATAACTCGCAGAACTCTTATTTAGAGTCTTTGTGTAAATAGGGCCTCTAGATAATATTGTCTCTAATAGGGGTAGCGTGTTTATAAGCGAATACTAGAGCACTATATGCTACTATCTACGTGTTTAACGTAAGCTTAGCACCGCATTCCACCTATAGATAGATAGTTAAACAGAACGTTAAAACTAGGAGCTTAAGGTATACCTGTGTATATTTACGAACTGGGAATAGTTTAATTGGGCCTCCCTACTTAATAAAGCAGCCTTTACCTATAACTCTAAGGTCTATGCTATAATAAAGCGTTCCCCTATTAAGCTTGCCTATAGCTAGCTGCTAAATGTCCTGGATAGAGTCCTAGACGGCGTCTAAGACGCCTAGTAAGGTAGGGAGGGATCTAAGTTAACAAATGTTAAACTTGCAGAGACGTACCTATAGCGCCTACGCCTTACATATAAGGCAGCGGCAGCGTTAATAATGTACGCCTAATAGCTTTAGGTAAAATACTACAATTGTCACTATCTGGCCAAGTATTTTGCCGTTGGTAAACGAGTCCTGCTCTCTTTTAAGAACATTTGCATAAAACGTCCCTATAAGAGGCTTGATGGTAAGTTTATAAAACCGTTCTAGATCCTAAAGCGTATAGGGTAGTAAGTATATAAGCTAGAGCTTCTACCTACTATAGTACGGCTCTACTTAGTCTTTTATGTCTCCTTACTAGAGCCTTATAAGTTACGCCCTAGGTTTTAACCCCTGGTAGTAAAAGAGCTTAAGAAAGGCAGCTGGGAAGTAGAAGCAATTATCGCCTACTAGGATTGTACTGGACAACCACAGTATCTTATTAAATAGCTAGGATAGCTAAATAAGTATAATAAATAGAAATACAAAACAGAACTTAAGAATTGTTAATAACTGTTGGATAAATACCGTAAGCGGAATACCCTAGCCTTATAGCTAAAGCGCAGGCAAAAAGCAAGCGCCGCTGCTAAGATATAACCTATATAAAAGCGGAGCAGAGGACGTCCTAAGGGATTAAAGAATAAGCTAAGGCTTGTAGTAAGAACTGCGGTATATATATGGGGTAAAACGTGATTTATTAAGATCCTATATAAGCCACACTCTAATACAACCTGGCTATGCCGGCGACTCGTAGGCGAGGCTATGGCGTATACCGATAACAAAGCTTAATTTAGAAAGCACCCTTTATAGACCTAGTCCATTACTCTATACTAGCTTAGCAGATTGTTATATTAGAGAACAGGTCCACTTAACTAGGGTCTAAGACCAACTGGTGACCTGCTGGTAGTAACCTATACTGACAACTTATACACTATTCTATGTATATACTATGCAGATAACGCGCAAGGCTAAAGCATAGGTTAGCGGCGGATTTAATAGGTATATAGCCTTACCGTCCATGAATCTGGCTATATATAAGTAACCTATAACCTACCTATAAAGTATATACGGCGCTACGCCGGTATAGCGTAAGGCTAAAGTAGGGTTAGTGGTGGATTTAATAGGTATACAGCCTTACCGTCCATAAATCTGGCTGTATGTAAATAACCTGTAACCTACCTATAAGGTACCAGCGACCTGCCTATATAAGTAAGCTTTGGAATATTTCTGGTCTACCAAATTTAGGTGACGGTATTGAGCTCTATAGGCTCTACCCGTTAAATAGACCAATTAGGATTTTCTATACCGGGTATGCAAAATTACTACTAGCTTAGTTAAATGCGGGGGAGTCCTATATATACTTAACGCTAATATTCTGTAGCTATCTACCTATTTGAAATTGGGTGCCTTTATTAACGATATAAAGTATGGGCTTGCTGTCAATGTACATAATGTTAACGATGATACAGTAGTTAAAATTAATGTTGTCCTTTAAGGTAAATCTGAATCTGCCTAGTAACTTTCCGTGCTTTTGACAGTATAAGCAGTAGCGGGTGATATGCTTAAGGGTCTTGCAATTAGCATCGTTTTTATGGCTAGCGCGGTCTAATATTCTTTTAAGTTGCTCTACTGACGGATGTCTAAAGCGTTAGTGTAGGCGTCGCAATTCTACGTTAGTTAAATAGCATGGGTTTTAGTTAAAAGACTCTATAATAAATACGTGCAACAAGGTATCCTATAGTAGAAATGGGTGTCCGAATTAGCGTACGACTGGTACGGTCTTTAAGGGGGTTATTAGGACATTCTTTAGGTTGTTAAAGTACACTTATAAGTTATCCATATCCGCTAGGCAAAGTAGGAAAGGGGTGTTAACTTTAACAACATGGAACTCTACTATACCTATTGGTGTAGCTATCTTAATAGAACTAATAGAAGATGTAGAACCTATTCCAAACTATACACTAACTATGCCTCTTATGGACTCGTTTAACTGTACTTTATTAATCTTCTAAAGTGCAAGAAACTAACCATATCCTACTATAGAACGTTTAGAGGCTCTAATATCAATCATTACACCTATAAACTTTGTGGAGGTGTAGCGTAAGGTTATATTATACGCAAACAGGTCTATGTCAGTAGTAAATACATCTGTTGTGGTATTGATGGTTATAACTGCGTGGCTATAAGCTCTGTTGGCTAGTTCTAAAGCTATAGTAGTTACATTATCTAGTTCGATTTCACTGTACAAAGTATAGTATACTGTGGTCTGGTTGTCCTTGTTTAGTAGAGTGTTGGGGTCTATATCAATTACTAGAGCGTTAAATGCGTTAGTAATCTTATTGTCCTCGTTGTTGTCCTCATTATCGTTACCTTTGTAGTCTATAATGTATTGCTTTATTCGCTCCTAAAAGCGGTCCTTAAACTTATTCTTAAACTTAGTCTTAGACTCTTCTTATTCCTCCTTAGTATGTTTCTATAAGCGACATCCTTCCCTATTATATATGAAGCAACGTGGTTTCTGTCGGTTACGGTTATATAGGGGGTTACTGCGGTTGTTACGGTTGTTATAGTTATAGTTATTATCTCTTCTATGGAATCGTCGGTCTATAAAGAAAGCTTATATCTTCTCCGCATGCTCTTTCTTGTATGCTATAATTGACGATTGAAGTTTATTAATAAGGGCTTTAAGGTTATCTAGTAGGTCAGAGACTGCATATCTGCATACTAGTATTCCCTGGCAAGAAGTGACGATTTTGTTATAAAGGAAGTCTATAGTTTATAAGGTAGGTCTAAGGCTATACTATAGTTAACGAAGTCTATGGATTAGCAATTAAAGGCATTTACTTGTAAATTTATCTGTATTTTCTGCCATTACTATTGTAAGTATAATGGTATTCCACTCGTCTAGGTTCTTGCGTTAAAATCCTAGTCCTTTAAAGAAATTCCAAAGGTGTTCGCAAGCTTTAGCGAATGGTAAGTAGGACAGTTGGTTTATATAGAAGTGGTCTAAAGCTAGTCCTTTAGTATAGTAGGGAATGCTTTAAGGTAAGCTTCTTAGGGTACGTCCGCTTAATTACAGATGTTGTAGAATATTGTTAATTTGTAATTAAGGCTTTTGTTTATGCCACCGTATTTCTACTCCTCCGTGTATATCTTGGCTGTATTTGCAATTTCCTTGCTATAGCTAGTTATAATAACAGGGCGGTTCTCCTTGTTTGTAGGTTATACGTAGAGTTGCTATATTATTATTGCAGGTTAAGGTGTGACAGATAGTGTAAAGGTAGAGGTAGTTATATATTAAGGTATAGCGGGAAGTATAGGCACTAAGGAACGTCCTGCTTGTCGCTCCTTTGGGGTTCCGTGTGTCTTGTAGTACTTAATACGTCTTAACTTGATACCAGTGCCAAACTTATCCTTAAGTGCATTTATCTTTTCTCTAGTCTATTCTGTTTGGTCTTCTTCTTGTGCTATATCGTATAAGGACTGGGGAAGTGATTTACCTTATTTTTAGTTAGCGTTAACCTATACTCCTCTAATATTTATATAATTACGTAGTTTCTGAAGCCAATATAAGGAGATTTTCATAAAGATGTTAACTGTAAAGTCTTTAAAATCTCCTTAGAACGACTTCTAGAGTATTAAGTCTATCTAGTTGTGTATCTCCGTATATACGTACATCTTGCATTGTACGTAGTTAGTTAGCTTGTCCTTAGTGACTTCCGTTAGGTTAATTCCATCTTCCTATTTAGTTGCTTCTTCCTCCTAGTCTTTCTCTGTTCCTGACATCTTATGTTTTATATATTATTTGGGTAAGGTAAGGTGTTTCAATTTGTAAGGTAAAGGTAGGGGGGGCGGTTGAGGAGGCGGTTAAGGAGGTGGTTAAGGAGGTAGTTTAGGGGCGGTTTAAGTTATTAAGTAGGGTAAGGTATTCTGCGCAGTAATTCTTCTAAAATAGATAGAACGAGATGTCTAGAAGTCGTTGTGGATACCAGACAAGTACTCCTAGGTGGTTTCTCTTCTTCTCTTTAACTGAAATAGGCTGATACAAAAGGTGGATAAGTATAACTATCTTCCAATCTGCTGCAAGGTGGACAGTATAACTGTCTTCCAAGCTATCTGCGTGTTTCCTGATCTGTACGCGCTCACTAATTAGTGTTGGTATACTTTAACATAGTGCAATAGACGTAATATACGTGCAGTGCGGTGTGTAGTTGGATTCTTGTCGTTCTATCTACACGTCTTGATGATATATATACGCGTCTCGCGTAGATCACGTGCTCTATGTACATAATACATAAAACGAATATCTACCGACAGCTAAGTTAGTATAGGAAAGAATAAAAAGATACTATAATACTAGGAGATCTAAGGGACCAGATCTTAAGGAGGGGGATAAAGTGTGGCTACTATATAAAAATTTTAAAAGTTAACAACTAAGTAAAAAATTGGACCATATTAGACTAGGACCATTTATAATTAAGGCAAAAATCTTAGAAGTTATATACAGACTAGACTTATTAGAGAAAATAAAGATCTACCCTATATAGCATATTATAATACTAGAGCCAGCATATAGAGATGTTAAGCTACTAGTTTATAAGGTAGATACGTATAGAGGACAAAAGGAGGATAAATAGCAAGTTTTAAAGATTATTAGTTACAAGGATATTAATAATAAAATATAGTATAAAGTAAAGTGGATAGGCTATACTAAGACTACCTAGAAACTACTAGATAACTTAAAGAACGCTATAAGAAAGGTATAGGAGTATTAGAAGAAAATAGGTTAGGCAGTATTAATAAAGAAGGATTGCTAAAGAATGAGTTACTTAAGGGGGACCTAGGAGGAGCAACTACTATATTACTTAGAGTTGTTTCCTTCCCTAGAAATACTACTCTTTTATTACCTAGCTTATTTAGACCCTACTAAATAAGTTTCTACTCCTTAGAATGGACCTTCTTATAAACCTTCTTAAGACGGATTAACCAAGTAAAAGCAGCCTATTAAACTTTAAAGGAGTAACATTAAGCCTTAAGGGCTAGAGCAGTCTCCCCTAAAGAACAGTAGAGTTTAATATAGGCAACGGCCAGCTCTAACTTAAGATAATTAGTAGCAGATTAAATATAAGACCCTAGTAGTAATTAATAAGGGTACTTAAAGACTATTAAAAGTAATAGGACGCGTATACTTAGTGTTAGAAATAAAATAAATATTACAAGACGATTAAACGTTCGCTTTAGTGCACTTTAAGTAGGAAGAGGGTTACTAAGATAAAGGACTTGCTAATATAATATAAACCAAACCCTCTTTCGTATAATAAGAATATAGAGATGGCATTATCTTACTAAGCGATAATATGGCAGTAATAGTGTAAGTATAGTATTACGCTTGCAAAGAAGAAGGAGGTTTAGGTATAATAAGTAAGGATATTAACCAAATTAATTAGACAGATATTATACCTCTAGTGAATAACTTGGAGATATTAGGGATCTTTAAGGACAAAGATAAAGAGGAGGGGGATAGTGTTACGGACGCTTTAAGTACAATATTACGACTACTTAGAGAAGAGTTAGAGGAAGTAGGTTAGTTAATAGGAGCACAGTCTAGAATGGAACTAGTAAAACCATATAATAAGGAATGGTAAGTAAGTTATATAATGTTATACGCGGTGTACGCAAAGTACGTAGTGTACGCTTATATATAATATATATAACACGTACATTACGTATAAGGAGGATTTCTTAGGCGTATAGATGTGTATTTAAAGGACCATAGTCCCTACCTAGATAGTTCTCTTCCTTACAGTAAATCTTGGAATATAATTAGAGTTAATCTATTAGGCAATTACCTTACCAGTTGTTATTTGTTACTATTATATTGTTAACTTCTTATTTACCTACACACCTAGCCCATTAATAAGTCTATTGTAGTTCCTGCTATAAGGCTCCGTTATAGGCTATTATAGCCTATATAGTATTATACTCCCTTATAATATACTCTTTTACTAGTTATTCTTATATCCTCTCTATATAGGCTATAGTTAGCTCCTTAAGGTATATTTAATACAGCAGAAACCCTATCTTATACTCTAGTACTGCTATTAATATTAATTTATATACCCCTATAAGAGTATAAAGATATAGGTTCTGCGCTATACCTAGCTAGCATAGCTTAGTTTTACTTATCTTTTTAGGCTTTATCTACTCTAGTAGTAAGTACTAGGTACTATATCTATATAAGATTACTGGCTAAACTATAGTAGAGTATACCATCTATATCTTTTAAAAGGAGGTGCCCTAAGTAGAGGCTATAAGCTAGGTTAGTGCGGCCATCTAGGTAACTATCCTTGCCTTAACAATGTTAATATATAGCCACTATTTAAGCTTTAAGTTAACTTATACCCCTAGTATATATATGTTACTAACTAGGCCTTCTATAAAGCTATATATATTAACTATAGCCTTTATATTAAACTTTTTATAGCTCCTTATAAAGTAAATAAGGTAATACTTTTTAGGGGGGAATACTACCCTATACTATATATACTTTATACACCCTTTTTAAGGCTCTATAGTTCTCTTTTATAATATTATTATAACGTGCTCTACAAGTGAGTCGCGAATATAAGCGAGCCGCGAACCTCAAAACTCACTAAAAATTGGAAAAATCGCACCTTAATATCTCGACAACCACTTAATAATAAATTCTAATAATTTAGATTTAGGCTTTCATATATACTCTATAACTACTATTAAAGTTATATAGTAAACTGTTTAATAGTT
>Ga0307507_10004429_pt1 | contig 24961 bp, 9 predicted proteins | sample 7_EM_MG_FD_207223 | JGI IMG/M metagenome (GOLD analysis project Ga0307507, IMG submission 207223) | Populus trichocarpa ectomycorrhiza microbial communities from riparian zone in the Pacific Northwest, United States - 7_EM | ecosystem: Host-associated > Plants > Roots > Unclassified | place...
TAAATACTCCGCGCGGGACTAACAAAAATCCGAACCGTGTACCAGACCTTCTAACGAAGGTCTTGCCAAAAGCGGCTAGCGGCTTGGCAAGGTAAGCCTTGGCAAGAAGGTCTGGGAACGAGACAACTGATTCTATGGTCTGAGCTTGCTGAGGTAAGTAGGGGTCTATCAGCCAGTAGCTAAGTCGTAGTCTCAACATCTTGTAGCAATGCCAATCATCTTCCTATTGGATTTCGGCAGCTAGTAGAGTTGCGCTAAATCATCCTGAGTCACCAAGGCTCTAAAGACAAGGACGAAGAAATTAGACTTCGCGAGGGACGATTCTAACTACGAGAAAAAGAGATGATGGCGCTAAGGATTTTCATCTTCCCGGCTGTTTCAGCAACTTGCCTACGATGTGGCGCGAGTGAGGGCAATAGTGGAGTTACTGTTTGGACCTATTTTATTTACTCTTTCCTATTTTGGGATTAGCGTATACGCGCTCTATAAGAGTTACCACTAATATGTAGAATAGACCTCTTCTTCCTCTAGATACTAATAATATAACTAATTAAGCAATTGCTATACCGTAGCTACCGAAGTGCTACCAACACTGATCAGTGATCACAGATTAGGAGATGGTACTATTTTAAAGAGAAATTAACTATAAAAGGCCTACCTACCTATGCAGAGAACCCTTATGTGAGATTTGCTAGGGAATACGCGTTAAGAAGTAGACGCCTACCTGTACTTATGTTTCTACAACTTAATTTGTATTTAAAGATTTAGAGGCCTACCTATACTTATCTTTCTGTATCGCGTCTATTATATATTCGCGGTACCTGTGTGTCTTACTGTTTATTGCAACCTACGAACTTAATACGGCCTCTATACTAACAACTTTCCCTCCCTCTATACCTCTAAAAACCCTATAGTGACCGATTCTGCCTCCCTTTTTACCTCCTCCTATATAATAAATATGAGCTATAGCGGACTGGTTAGCAAAGCTAGAGAATAAGAATTAGTAGCCTAACGGCTTTAATCCTATAAATAAGGAGAAAGATAAGAGAGATGCTTTTATAAGATATAAATGCTAGGTCTATAACCAATTATAATTACAAGATAGTGATCTCTGGGAGTAATTTAAAGAAGACTTTAATAAATGGACGGCATAGCTATTTAATGAAGTTAATAAGACATACTTATGCAATTTATAAAGTGCTCTGCGTAAGTATGGAGTTTGGGTATATAAGTTAAATTGCCCTCCTAAGCTAAATAACGCACTGTATAAATGCCTTTAGGAGGAAGAGCTGACTGCTTAGACAATACTAGAGATTTAATAAATAATACTAAAGGATAGAGAATTTAAGTTAAACCTTATAGCATATATGCTAAAGATAGGCGGAGTTAAAGTATGAGTTGGCAACCTTAATAATGTTAAATAATAACCTACGCAATACTAAAACTTACCTCCTCTACTCTTACTAGTAGACCGTACTGCTAGAGATATTATTTCCCTTATAAAGTTAATTATAGTAGACAATAAATACAGCGGTTAGAATAATAACTTTGATATTAAACTTAATATCTTTAAGAATTACTGTAAGCAACTTAATATTACTGATAACGTAATAAAGGTAAAGGCATATTCTAATATACTAAAGGATGATGCTCTTAACCACTTCTTTATAAATCAAGCATTGTATAGAGAAAGTACACCTACTTTTACTTAACTTTGCGGTGTAACACAAGCCTATTTTAAGAATGATGACCACCGCCGCTCTTAACTTTAGTTATTTAATAGCTTTACACTAAAGGAAGTTATATTTTGACTGGAGAATACGGCTAAATAGAAGAAGGAATGCCTTAATATCTTGGTTAGAGACCTCTAAAAAGCACAGAATAGCGCCAACAAGACTGTAAAGGGTGACGCCGCTTTGCGATAGCGCTTAATTATTATGTGTTAAGATGACTTGGCTTATAGTTATATATGCTTTTAACTACCTAATATATTGCTAGCCTTAATTAACTTTTTTTAAAGCTTAATTGTTACCTATAAGAGAAGTTACCTACTAGCTATAGCTGCCTATATTATAGGAGAAGATAAAGAGGAAGAAGCGTACTATATAAACCGCTAATATGTTTGTAATAATAATAATCACAATAATCGCGGTACCTTGCGATTTTAATACTTCCTATAATACCCTCAGAATCGCAATACTTAATACCTTTAAGAACGATACCCTTAAGACTGAAATTCTTAATTTTGTAACCCTTGTGACTTACAAGTCAAGAGATGCTTTATTTATAAGAAATAAGGCTATTGGTCTACTAAATACTTAAAAGAAGAGCAAGAAGATTAGAAAGAGAAGTATAGACATAAATACAGCTATACCTTTAATTGGAATACTGCCTAATGAATTACTGAATACGAAGGCACCGAAGACAATAATGATTTTAATAACTTTTAGACCTTCGTACTTAATCTTAAAAAAGATACTAAACATGCCAAATACTTTATATTGTTAATAGTTAAGAAGTTAAGCAACCTTATAACTTAATATACACTTATAGGAGTAGTTCCTGATAAGTCTACTTTCCCTTTTATATATTTAACCACCTCTAAAGAGACCTCTTAATACAACTCTGATAAATAGTATGGTATTATAATTAATATAGGAGCAGCAAGAGTATTAACTGCTAGATTTAGCCAATATCTTATATACAAGGAGACCGTTAACTTAATAGCCACATTTAATACTTCTAACGCTGGCGCCATTAAGGTCAAGTTTGGAATTGGCTTAATATTATTAGTAGGTTCTCTTAAAGTGCAATTATTAGTAGGAGAGATTGTGTTTTATGTTATACGCGCTAATACCCCATTTCTTATAAGCCTGCGAGATCTTAACTCTTTGGGTTGCTACTATAATAACCTTACTAATAAGGTAGTAACTCCTATATTAACAGTGCCAGTGGCATAATAGTTTGGTTACCCCTTCCTACTATAGGGAAAGACTCTATAGCAATTTGTTACTGTATTAATTATATTAATAGCATGCTACTTAACGGCAACAGAGTTGTTATAATTGCACCATCGTTTTGGCCATCCTTTAGTTGGGAAGTTATATGCTCTACTTAAGCGTTTAGGTCACAATATTAATAAAGAGATAATTAAGAAGCTAACTAAGTACTATTGCTATTATTAAAAGCACGGTAAATCCCTATATAGATTTAAGTTCAAGCTTCCTGATAATTTAGACTTTAATTATATAGTATTTATTAATATCTTCTATATTAACGGCAAGCCAGTACTCCACGTTGTTAATAAGGCTATAGGATTTACCGCCGCCCGATTTTTGAAAGATATATCTATAAAAACCACCTAGGAGGCTCTTTATACTTATTAGCTTAATACTTATCTTAGTCCCCCTAATTTAGTTGTATATAATGCCGGCACCAACTTTAACAGCTGTAAGTTTCATTAAAACGCCTCTATAGTTGCAATAAAGACTAAGTACGTGCCTATTAAGGCTTATTAGAGCATTGGAAAGGTTAAATAAGGTTATATAACCCTTCTTTACGCCTATAAGATTATTTAAGAAGAGATAGGTTTAGATATTTTAAAGGAGGCATATTTATAGATGGCTATTAAGGCGTTAAATAATTCTATAGGCCCTAACGGCTTAGTACTAACTCTACTGGTATTTGGTGCTTTCCCACGAATATCAGACAGTGATATACTGGCACCATTAATTTAACAACATGCTGTCGCTATACGTAAAGCAATAGAAGAGATCACAAAGGAGAGAGCTAAGAGAATGGTTAACAACGCACTTAATACTTAAAACGGTCCTAATATAGAAGCTTTATATAACCTACCACCTAATTCTCTAGTGCTTATATACAGAGAGAAAGGAGGCTAGAAAGGCCCCTTCCCATTAATTGGAATTACTGGCAAGACTTATAAGGTTAAACTCTTATTTAAAGTTACCAATTTTTAATTAACTTATATTAAGCTATATTACAAAGAGAGTATAGTTGGAGACTTTAAAGGAGATTAATCTAATGGAGAGCAAGTTAATAAAGGAGAAGAGGAGTAAGAGGTACTAATTTGGCGACTATAATACAACTACTAGCGACCTAAACAATTTCGTGGACCTAACGTTACTGTCTATATAGCAATTCCATTATATACTAACTCCCGTATAAAGGAGATTAATGGCCTATTTAAGAAGGGCGTATTTCAAATTGCTAATACTTCTATAGTACTAGAAGGCACCTGTATATTTAACTCCTAATTTATTAATAATATTAAGAACAAGGGCACCAATTAAGTGTTTAAGAAGTTATAATTAGTTAGTTATATAAGCCTATAATAATTAGGAGAAGGAATTAGTATTAATATAGTTACCTACTATTTAACGATCAAGTTAATAAATTATACTCGCACTTATACCTTCTCTTCTTAAGGAAGGCGCCTTTTTATACCTCCGTAATATCTTATAAGCGTATGTATAATCTACCACTCTTTTAAATCACGATTTCTATATTCACCTACCTCTAGAACTCTTAGATATCTTATAACTTGGCAATAATACTATTATAAAGGTAATTAAGCCTCTATACGGTATCCCTAAGGCTAGTAACTATTGGTTCTTAACATACCACCTTTACTATATGGAGAAGCTTAAGATAAAGGAGTCTACCTATAACCCTTGCCTCCTCTACACGCATAAAGCCGGAGTAGGAATTGTTGGCCTCCAGACTAACAATACTTTATTTATTAGAAATGAAGAGTTTGTATAAAATAAGGAAATTAATCTTATAAACGCTAAGTTTATAGTAAAGAAATGTAAGAAACTTATAATAAGTACTCTAATTAAGTTTAATAGCGGTTAAATTACTCTTAATAATAACAACTCTATTATATTTAACTAAATATGCTAGTGCGAGAACTTAAACCTTGTTAACCTTAAGACTACCAATCTTATGAGTTTAAGAGGCACTAAGAGAGTTGTGGTCACCCTAAAAGATTAATATATTACTTAATGTGTAAGAGGAGCGTATATTACCTCTATATACTAACTAGAGTCTTTATTTAATTTTTTCTTTGTAGCTTAAGTTACTAACCTAAAAGAAGGTGATGTAAAGAAGCTAAATAAGCGTTTATAATAGCAAATTAACAATAAGTTAAGAGGCCTGTAATTTGTACCTTTAGACCTCTAATTACCTAAGATTGTGGTATTTATAGATGCCTTTTTTGCTAACAACGCTGATAATACCTCGCAAATTGGCTTTATAATTGCAATTGCTGACAATAGTAGCAGTATAAATATCGTTTATTGGTCCTTTATTAAGTGTAAGAGAGTTACTTGCTCAGTTCTAGCCTCTAAACTATATGTAATGGCTTACAGATTTAATTACGGCGCGGTTTTAAAGTCTATAATAGAGAAGATCTTATAGGTGGAGCTCTCGCTTATACTCTGTATAGATTCCAAGTTACTATATAAATATCTTGTTAAGTTAGGAAGTACTTAGGAGAAGAGATTAATGGTTAACTTAATGTGCTTACGCTAATTATATAAGAGACGCATAATTATGGAGATTAAATGGATTAACGGCGATTTAAACCCTATAGACATAATAATAAAAGCAAACGCTTATAACGTATTAAGAAACCTTGTTAATATAAATACGATTAACTTGAATACGAAGGAATGGGTAGAGAGAGGTTAAGTGGTTGGTAAGAAATTAAGTGAACGTAGAATGCAGAGACTGGAGTTGGATTTTGATATCACGTGCGGTATGTTACGTGTACAGGTTATTGGGCCAATTATATAGAGAGTTGCCAGTGTTTGGACCCATTTCATTTACTCTTTCCTATTTTGGGATTAGCGCATACGCGCTCCATAAGAGTTACTACCAATATGTAGAATAGACCTCTTCTCCCTCTAGACACCAATAACACAACTAATCAAGCAATTGCTATACCGTAGCTACCGAAGTGCTACCAACAGTTACTGATTATCATAAATGGAAAAGGACTATCGTTCGATTGATACGACTTGCAAAAGAGACTTGGTGCTAATTGGAGAACATTGGGATGGTGGCTTGATGCATTCTCTATCAGAATTGGCTCCCTTCCTGTCCAAGCGCAGCGGGTGGACTGGAGAAAGCGAAAAAGGAAGCGCCATTTGGGGAGTGGAAGGGCTTGCCGTGGGGAGAGCCTATCAAGTTGAACATCGTCAGCCTCAAAAGCCAACCCTGGCCTTCCCTCTGTGACCAACGAGCCTCTCCTCTGTAACCAACGAGCCTCTCACCTCAACTCCAAAGCAGCTTGAGCGACGGAATTGGAAATATTTTCTTCAATTCTGATATAGCTGAAAAGATGAGGCTCCGGATTCATCTCAGCCTTCTCGCCTCTCCTGCTCACTTCCCCTTCATAAAAACATTCTCATCTACTCTTGCCCTCCACACCTCCGCCGCAACCCTCCACGCCGACCTAAACTCTGTTTCCCCTTTCTGATACCTAATCGCCTCACCCCGGCCCTCCGTCCCGCTAATCGGACTCCGCAGCTGCTCGCGCACTCCCGGACTCTCAAGATCCGCATCGCTACACGCCGTGAAGAACATCTCGGTATACCCATCGTTCTCGCCGCTGCCCTCGTCCCCATCCGCCTCGTTCACCGGCACGAAGAACCCCACCGCGTTCTGCTCGTTGGTGTAGAATTGCGGCAGCATGATGAAGACGGCCGGGCTGGATGGGATGTGCTGCGTGGCGTAGGTGTAGTCAAGGCATTGCGGGTACTTGTTTGCTAGGGCGAGGAGGAGCTCGCAGATGGTGGTTGGGCATTCGTGATTTATGTAGATGGGCGAGTCGAATTGGCGCCAGGATTTTGGTATTGGACGCGCGGTGGTGTCGTTAGTTGCGGGTTCGGAGACTGTGAGCTGCGTGACTGCGAAACTAGAAATTAGAGCTTGGGTTTTGAGATGCCTGGATGTGTTTATTTCCATGGTCTTTTTGAATTTGGAGTTCATGATTTGCGAAGGTGCGGAGGTTTGGTCGGATTTGGTTGGATAGAAATTGAAATACTCTTTGCTAGAATACTGAGTTTGATGTGATAAGACAGCTTTGTTTTGAGCGAGTTATTTTGGGCAGTTAGATCAGTGAATCTTTGCAGATAAAGAAAATTAACTGTAGAAGCATTTCATGCCCCAGTGTATCTTCACAAGCATATCAATGTCATAGTGATCTCCGACATGCTTGTTGCTGAATATCATCACTAAAAGCAGTGGAGAAGATATTTGGTAATGAAGACCGCACGTTTATTGTGTTTTTATACCAAAAATATCTGAGATATGGCAGGAGCGACAGCCACTGTTGTTTATAGAAGAGCTCTTGGGTAGCATAGGCAGTACAATCAAACTTTAAAACAAACATTTCTACCGTTTCATGGAGTATTATGGCTTTAATGCTTATCCGAAACTACAATATGGCACAAGCTGGATGGCATTTAGTACATTCATAAAGACAACGTTCTACTGTTCAAAAATTGCTGTGCCTAGGTTTCGGATCTTGTAATAGGTTTTATCTTTGTTTATAAGATGACAGCGGATACAGCAATGCCATTGTAAGCTGGATTAATTACTAAACAATATATAATATCTAAGGCTGCGTTTGGTTGCAACTTTATATTTAATCTGGAGGCTCTAGAATACAACCGATCTGGAGCTCAAATCTGATTCTAAGGTGGTTGTTTGGTAGATCTGACGACTTTCTAATCTAAAGCTCCTTTAGATTGGTAAGCGCGTTAAATTTAAAGGCTATACTGTATATGGTAGTTAAACTAAGGTTCTTGGCACTAGTTTAATCTAGAGCTTTAAATTCTATATAGGCTCTAGATGTTACGGACAGCTTAAGTACGATGTTACGACTACTTGGAGAAGAGTCGGCGGAAGCTAGTTGGTTGATACAGGCACGGTCCAGGATGGATCCGGTGGAACCATGTGACAAGGAATGGTAGCCGAGGTCACGTAATGGGATCTGTGTGATCTGTGTAATCTATATGATCTGTAACGGAGCAGACAGAGCACACGTACCTCACGGAGCGAAGGGATTTCTTAGGCATATGGTTGTGTATTTAAAGGACCACAGTCCCTACCCAGATAGTTCTCTCTTTATAGTGAATCTTAGAATACAATTGGAGTTAATCTGTTAGGCAACCACTCCACTAGTTATTATTACGTTGTTGACCTGTTTATATCTATATACCCAGCCCAATAACAGGACCCACCGTAGTTCTTGCTATAAGGTTCCGTTATACTAGATTAATCTAGAGCTCCTATATACGCGTTAAAGTAACAACTTCTTATAATATAGCGCCTCCACCTACCCTAATTGTAACACTGCTATTATATCTGCAAGCCCTATATAATGTTATTGGCTTAACCTTTATAGTTATAATAAGTCTGTTTCTAGGCGGCGTTTATACTTAGTATATTAATATATAGAGAGAAATAAGGTGGATAATAGAGTTACTTTATAGCTATAAGGTATGGCTTATAAGCCTTACCTATATAAGGCCTAAGGTGTTTAGAAAGCTTCTAAATTAGCTATAACTCTATAGCGGCTTAAAGGATTTAAAGCTTTTATTAGTGGCTAAGAAGCTAATAATATTCCTAATAATATTTAGTAATAATATATTATATAGATTACTAAGTAAGGTAACGCAGTACTTATCTATAATAATCTATAAGTAAGTATTTACTTACTAGCTAAACTTCTGGTACTAATTAGCTACCCTATAAAGCTATATATAAAGTCCTTCCTAGCCTTTTAAAATTATATAAGGAAGTTATTTAGCTTTTTAAGAACTGTTGGAATGTTAGTTATGTAATGTGGTTACGAGACTATAAAGCGAGACTAGCTAATCTGACCTTGGAGCAACCCCTTACTTTAAGAAAACAATTAACTACCAACTTCAACACCGCATACGTACCACTATAAGTGATATTTGTGCACGTTAATAAAGCGAGTATACCGACACTAATCAGTAGACGTATAGATTAGGAAATACGCAATAAGCTAGAGCTTAAGAACCGTACTAGAAACAGTATATAGATCGCCTAGCCTTGTCTATTTTAGTTAAAGGAGAAAGCTATATTACCCTTAAAGCTTAAGACCACGTATTAGCTTAACTGCTGACGCGTTAGATTGCCTAGAGAATTGTATCTTTATTTAGAGAAGATTACGACCTCCCTTAAGCTTAAGAGAATTTATACTGGCCTTATAGCCAATACAACAGATCGCTAAGAGAATAGCAGTCTTGCTAAGAACACTTTATAGGCCTAACGGCTGTAGAGGACGTATATACCCTTACCTTTATACCCTTACCTTAAACCTTAATCTCAACCTTAACCTCAACCTTAATTACAACCCTTAACCTTAACCTTAACCCCGACCTTAACCTTAACCTTAAACTACAATATATATAAAGACACGATAATATGGAAATTAATTAAAAGGAGAGAATCGCCAGACATGGTTACAGGATTAATATAGCAACTGCCTTAGAGGAAGACCTGGAAGAATATATAGAAACAAAAATCTACGAGTATATATATAAGAACTTTATAGATTATATATTACAGTTACTATTCTAGGAAGAATTCGAAGGCTTTACCATTAAGGACTTTAAAAAGATACGCTCTATTACTAGAGCAAAGCTCCATACTTACCTACTCTAAAGAGGAGTATATATCGCTATACACAGTAACAGATACCCACTTTATAAAGTTCTATATAATGCTCTTATAGAAGAGGAACCTTATAAATAAACAGATAAGGAAATTATAGGAGCTCTTAAGGAAGTCAGCCCTATAATTATAGTAGCACTACAAGAACGACTTAACTTAATATAAACAGCTCTAAAATTAAATTAAGCTATACCCCTATTAGTTATAGCCTCTTTAGTTCCTATAACCCCCCCTAGAAGCCTACTATCTACCTATATGGTGCTAATGCCTATAAACTATTAACTACCTCTACTACCTCTAACGCCTGTAATCCAGCCTAGAGCTATAGCTATAATACCTAAAATATAAATACCTACCCCTATAACACCCTAACTAGCTGTTGCATCTATACCCTAGTAAACTGCACTAGCCGCCACCTAATAGCAAGCCATACTTCCCTTTATCTAAGATTAACTACTTACTCTCCTTACTTAACTCCTATAGACGCAGAATTAGTAATTATTACTTATAGTAACTACCTCTACCCTCTCTTTAGTAACTACCCCTATCCCACCTAGTCCTCCTCCTGCCCAGTATCTTTACCCTAGCACTACTAATACCAACCCTGCTATATATGTTGAAATGAGGTTATTGGGGCTAAAACTCTATACATTGCTTATTTCTATATAGGTGGTTAAAGTTCTCTAATTGGTTAGATTCCTGCCAAGAGGTTCTCCCAAGTCTTATTATGTAATATCGTTGCGGGCTTGTTTTCTAACACCCTCCCTTAAGCTTAGTCAACAATACCGCTATATACACTATATATAGGGGTGTAGGATTGCTTGATAAGGGTTAGTAAGGCTCCTCTAAGGTAGAATATGTGTTTAATAAGGAGTTACGCCCTCCCTAACGTCTAGAGACAGCGCCTGCTTAGTAAAACGTCTCTTAAAATTTTGGTAGCACCTCCCTATAGGTGTTTTATATTGCCTATAGAGCTCTAGAGGCCCTATAGCCTTACCCTATATCTCTTCTAAAGTATGTCCATCCTTCCTATTAGTATGAGCCCTCTCTAATGTCGTGGCCGTTAGATTTGGGTGGTAGGTTGGTAGATTAAGGTTAAGTTCTATTGATCGTTTTAAGGCCTTAAGGTGTTTTTTAGCGCACTCTCTAAGGATCTACTAATTGTGTACTGATTTCCTATTAAGGCCTAGTGTAGTTAATTAAGTCTCTGCACCATTTAAAGGCGTTTAAGAAAGGCGTAGAACTAAGGACCTATAAGAGGCTTAGTAAGGCCGTTAGCCGCTATATTAATTAAAGTAACGTATACAAGGTTAATCCTGTTACTGTTTATCTTATCTCTTATATAGTGAAACTGGATATTAATGTGCTTTATTTAATTATGTTAAACTAGATTTTCAGCCAACGCTTTTATAGCTTGGTTATTGGTTTTAATTAAGATCCTAGCGAACTACTTACTCTGGTCTAGTACACCTAGTTTAGTAAGTAAAAGTTAAAGCTATATAGCCTCTTTTACTGCAGTTGTTAGAGCCGTGTACTCTAATTAATATATTAATAGTAAAACGGTAGCTTGTAGCTTTAATTTCTATAAGATTGGTCCTTTGTTTAATATAAATACAAAGCCCGATATAGAGCGTCTCGTGGTTTTATCTCGTCTTTAGTCGGCGTCACTAAAGCTAATTAGTACAAGGTCTAGGTTCTTATCGCCTCCGTAGGTAATTCCTCTATTGAGTAAGCCGGCCGTTGATACTGCAAAGGCGATATCTAGCCTTGTTTCTATTATAGGAAACATGACTAAACTGACTATGCTCTGGTATCTTCTGATATCGTCCTTGCTAGTAGTTTCTTAATTGGCTACGAGCTTAATTAAGTGCTTTATGGGTATTAGTAAGGTGTTAGCCTTTTATAATCCAAAACGTTTAAGAGCTTTAATAAGGTAGGCTCGCTATAAGAGTGTAATCTTCTTCTTTGTTTGATCTCTTGTGACTATTATGCCTAAGTAAAAGCTTATTGGCCCAAGATCTATCATTTAGAAGGCTGCTTTAAGCTCTGCTTTCGCCTAATTAACTGTCGCTATATCCTTATGGATAATCTTAGTATTGTTAATGTAGGTAGAAATAATTAAACCTTTCCATCCTTTGCTGGTGGCGAATATACTGTGATCTGTGTGTAGATGGTGAAGTCTAAGTTTTTTTAGTAGAAACTTTAAGAGCGTCTTATACTAGATTTAAGGTAACTGTTTTAGTCTATAGAGGGCCTTCTTAAGGCGGTAGACTTTACTAGCTTATTCGTAGCCTTTTAGTATAACAACGTAGAGTTCTTGATTAATCGGTCTATAGAGAAAGGCGGTTTTAATATCCATCTGTTTAATTTCAAGGTTGTAGTAGGTAGTAATCGCGAATAGAGCCCTAAAAGCCATAGGTTTTACTACCGCAGTAAAGGTCTAGTCGTAGTCGACACCGTACTACTATAAATATCCCTTGATGACCTATCTAGCCTTATAGCGGAGGACCTTACCGTCCTTTCCCTTTTTAACTTTAAACACCCATTTACTAGCGAGAGGCTTATAAGGAGGCTTAAGGGAGGTAAGGTTAACAAGTTCCCATATCTAGTTCTTAATTAGAGACCCTACCTCCTCTATTATTACTTTTATCCATTCTTCGCTGTTCGGGCTGTTGATTGCTTAGTTGTATATATAAGGCTTATCTTTGTTGATTAAGGTAGTAGATGTGTACGTTTTGAGATTAGGTAAGCTAGTATATTAAATATAGCCGGCTAGTAGAGCTATAGGATTGACCGCGTCGCGATTATTTAAGTGAGGGTTTTAAGGTATAGATTAAGGAGGAAAGGTAGATAGAAGGGCTATTAGTTTATCACCTATTTTGTTGTCCCAGTTGCTTAATAGCTTATTAATATTGTCAGCCCATTAATCAAGGCCTTGGTCTATACCTGTAAGGCTTGTAAGGAAGGTAGTAGGGTCACTTAGTAGGTTAACTCTTAACGTCTAGCGGCCTAATTAAGTAGTGGTTATAGTAAGGTTTTTAGGCAGAGGCTTAAGCCTATAGGGTAAGCTATCGCAACTTTCCTTCTAATTGATTCTTTGTTGTCTTTTTTTTAATAGAGGCTTTGGCTGAGGAGTAGTAGTGTCTTCCCTCCCTTACTTATTAGACGAGTTGACGGATTCTTCTATAAATATAGTAGTAGTTTTTAAGCTAATATCGCCTTTATAGATTTTAATGTCTTTAAGATGTTTGATTTTCTATTTATCTAGTAGCCAAACGTAATAGATTGTCTTGCCGTTATAGCTAATTAGAACACCCTTTTTTGCTTATAGAGCGAACCTGGCTGATTTTACGCGATCTTCTTTAGCTATAAGGGAGTAGACGGTAGATTCTAGAGCCCTTAGATAGTGTACTAAGGGAGGTTTGCCCTTAAGCTTTTTATAAGGTAATATGCCATTAAGAAGAGCTTTTATAGGGCGTCTATTTTTGATGTATATAGCTGCAAGGAGTACGTTGGGCCATAGAAAGTCTGGTATATTGCCAGTGAGGATTATTAAGCGGGTAATCTTGGTAGAGGTTTACTATAAGCGCTCTACTACTCCGTTCTCTTCCTAAGCGTATAAGGCGGTAGGTTTAAATTCTATACCTAGATTGTCTATCTAGGTGGTTGCTTTCTTGCTATAGAGCTCTGCTTTATAGTTGGTATAAATTCTAGTAATTTTAAGATTGAATTTAGTGTAGATCTAATTATAGTACCTTTATAAAGTACTGAGCCACTTGTCCTTTGTATAGATGGTATAGACTATAGTAAACCTTGTATAGTTATTAGTAAAAGATATATAGTATCTTTCGCCTTTAAAGCTAATGGGGGTGATAGGTCCTACTAGATCTATATAGATAAATTAAAATGGCCGTATAGCTTGTTTCTAGGGCGTTCTATTATACCTCTTTTTGGCTTTAGATTGAGCGTAGGGCTTACAGTATTTATTACTAACGTTGTTAAACTTAATACTAAGTTTACTTAGGTGGCGTTTAAGGTCACTATAGTTAAGGTGGCCAAATTGGTGATGCTAAATAGGTAGGCTTTCGTCGTTTTTAATTGTCTGGAGGATCGATTCTAATAAGTAGTTATACTGCCAAATTAGGTAGAGTTGTTAAACTTTAGGTACGTATCCTATTACCTTGTTGTTATATTTAAGTTTATAAGTCTCGTTATTAAAGAAGACGCCTATTTCCTTAAGTTGGCTTCTAGATAGTAGGTTTACTGGTAAATATAGTATATAAAGAATATTATATAGAGTAAGTATACTTCCGTGACCTTTATCAGGGAGTACGGTTTATATAGAGATAGATCCTTTGCCTACTAATTAAGCTTTATAGGGACCAATTATATTTAATAAGGTGTCGTTATTGATATAGTTAAAGAGAAGTTCACGATTCTTATAGCAGTGGATAGTAGCAGCAGTATTGTAGATGAAGTTATACCTGCTTAGTTAGGCTTATACCACCGCTACTACAAGCTCGTGTTATAGATTTGCTTTATTTTTAACTTAATTAGAGTATTTATTAAGCTAAATAGGTGGCTTAGTCCTCTGCTTCTTCCTTACATAGATTCTATTACCAATTTTCTATAGTACATTTTCTAGGTTTCTCTCCTAGCAGTTTTCTTCGGAATGCGTAGTTCTATTATATTTTACGTAGTTAGGGTGCTTGCACGTTCCTACTAGTATAGTCTTTCTCTTTGTGGACGTTCCGTCGTTTAAATATGCTACTAGTGTAGTAGAAGCTTCTTAATTAAGCTTACTATTAAAGATAATAAGTTCCTTACCTAAGGCTTATAGGTTGGTATTTTTCTGCGTCCAATTTGTTTGTTAAGTTATTTTAAATTAAGCATAGTTAGTAGAGCTGACTCCGTATAGAAGGGCCGCTTAGGCAAGGATTTTATAGTTAATAAGTTAGTCTATTTTAATAAGGCGATTAAGGTTTAATATAATATAGGAGACAAACTCCTCTATATTCTTAAAATCTTAAACGTGTTTGGTAAAGAAGGTAGCCACAATATTAGTAATAGCTGCCGGATTAAGATCCTTAAAGCGTTTTTTTAGAGCCTTTTATTTCTTAAGCGCCTATCTAGCGTTTAATATAAACGGCTTATAGATATCGCTAATGTTCTAGTTAATAAAACCGGCTGCGTAGGCTAGCTGTTCCTTATATTTCTCCTATTTCTTTACTAAGTTAGCTGGCTTAATTTTTAGCTATTTAGTAGTAAAGCCTAAGTCTACCTATTTCTCTCTAATTAACTTAATTGTAGGAAGAAGCTATAGTGGGTTATTAAGAACCCACTTAATATTTTTAGATTGGAGGTAGTTTTGTATATTAATACTAAATATTAGCTAGTCTTCCCGTCTGACAAGCTTTTGGATAGAGGCTTAGGCGGTATATTTATCGCTTATATTAACAAGGCTTATAGGTAGTTTATAGTAGGCAGTCTATAGGCCTTGTTATATTATTATTCATTGCTTAACGTCCGATTTGGATCCCTGTTGGGCCCACGTGGACTACTCCTTATATATATATGGGGAGAAAACTCTATTTGAGAAAACCCTGTAATCCGTCTCCCCGCCTTTTAGGGCTTGCTTATAAGTTGCCTATGAGTTACTAGTGGTGCTCTACTACCTTACTTTTTAACCTCCTTGGGAACCACTGCTGCCGTAACAAACCTATGGACGCGCTAGTATTACACACTATACTCTACTCCTGTAGAGTTATTAGGGGGCGCCTGTTACTCGCCCCTTTGCCTTTTATTGCTATTTCCTTTGTAACCCGGAACTGGTCTAGCATATTTTAGCCAATAAGCCACTAGGTAGCCGCCTTAAGGCCTTTCTATGTTAAGAGTAGTATATTATAGTTTTCTGTGCTAGCTGCTGAGAGTATTGCTTCTTAGCTAGTACGTAAGGGGCATAACAGTATTACGTGTTTTGGTGTCTGTCTTAGCTAGCCATATTTGCACCTTAGGTTACCTACTAGGATACCTACCTAGTAAAGCTAATCTTTTAGTCCTATTATTCCTGTCCTTAAGAGTGTTGCTATTATATTTTCTGCCTTTGTTAGGCCCTCTTGGAGCCCTTAGGTATTTACCCCCTATAGCATTACCTATACTATGGCTTGGGTTCCCCTTGCCTAAGTCTACCTCTATACCTTTAACTCCTATTTATCTCTCTAGCGTCGGTCCAACCAGTATTATATTACGGTAGATGGTTTTCTAGTACTCTTTTATGCTCTACTTTAGCTCCTTTCTTTCTCTTACTGTTGTTTTTGCTAGCTTTTTACGCGTTTTTCTTTCTTCTTTATATAGGCCTAGGCCCTAGCGCCGCACTATTCTTCTTTTACTTTCTCTACCTGTTTTCCTAATATATCTTCTCTACTTTGGGGTTATTGGTTCCTTCTCCTATAGGGCACCCTAGGGTCCCTTTATAGTTTATTTAGGCGTGTTTTAATATACTTTATAACGTTAGAGTTGCGTTCCTTTTACACCCTTTACATTATATTGGCTTCAATATATAGTTATAGGGGGGGGATATTGGCTTCCTTCTTAAGCAGTGCTGTGGCCGTTTGCTTATACCCGCCTGTTATACTCTTAAGGTAGGCTGTTTGGACCTTTTAGAGTGGTTTAAGGAGTAATTTAGGGGGGCCTTTTTTAGTTTCTCTAGTGGCCTAAATGCTAGATCTATATGTTATGGTTAGCTGGACAACTGCTGTATATAGTAGGCGTAACCTCTAGAAGCATGGACCCTATATAGAATTAACGATCCTAGATATGGCGATATACTATACTTGGCCCTTATAGGCCGCTTATGCTGTATATGCGCTCTACTGGAGCTTGCTGTCTACCTATACTTCTAATACCCTTAGGCCTTGAACCGGTTGACCCCTAAAGCCTTAGATATAGATTATATGCTAAAGATCTGCAGATTGGTTACGTTTTCTTATAAAATAGATTAGCTGGTATTTCTCTGGTAAGAATTGGACTCTATATTGTCTTACCTATTCTATATAGGTATTATGGGCTTTCTCTAGTGTCCTATAGTTCTCTACGGCTGTTGGCCTATATATAATTAGGTTTATGTTATTAATAAAGCCTATCCCCTAGGTTGCCCCTTCCTTAAAGGTATTAAGCAGGTTGCTTATAAAGAAGAGGAAGAGTATAGACAATAGAGGTAATCCTTATAGTATTTCTATTACAACTATAATAGGGGGGCTTTAGTATCTACTAAAAACTAGTAATGTTTCTTTCTAGCCTATAAATCCTTAAATAAATTAAATAATCTATTCTAGGAAGCCCTTTGCCCTAAGGATATATAGGAGACGCTTATAGGGTATATTATTGTAGGCGCCGCTAATATCTAGGCTAAGCATTAATACTACAAAGTCCTTTTGCATAGCCTATGTAGTTTTAATAGTAGTAGCGAGTAGTGTAAGTGCTAATAGCGTTAAGCGATTCTTTTTTGCCCCTATTTGGCTTTATGGTAGTAGGGCGTATTCCTCTGCTATATCTACTATATGGTCTGTTATAACCTTTTCTAAGATTTTGCTTAGGGTGTTTTCTAAGGCAATAGGGCGGTAGCTTCCTAGGATTAAGTAGTCTACTTTGCCTTCTTTTTATAAGATAACTATTATTATAGATCTTCTAAGTCGCGGGTAGTAGCCTATTGCAAAGTATGCTTTGGCTACGTCTGTAAGCTAAGGTGCTATAAGTGGTCTATAGGTCTTTAGGGCTTTGTTTAGGATTCTATCTAGTCCTAGTGCTATATTGTTTAAGAGGCGGCTAATAGTTCTAGCTATTTCTTTAGTTGTTATATTGCTGTTAACCCTTAGGTAAGTCACTGGTATTTTACTAGTAATATTACTAAGATCTACTAGAGCTGGTTAAGGAAAAAATCTTTCTGTAAAAATCTTTGCCTTTTTGTTATTGTTACTTGTGGCCTATAGTTTGCCTACTCTTTGTAGGGGTAGTAGGTGTGGATCTTCTACTAAATATCCTACCTTTTTTTTTTTTACCTATTTTGCTATGGTCTAAAGGCCCTTATTATAGGGGAGACTTAGATTAGTAGTGTATTTATTTATAAACTATCTCTAGTTATTCCTTGCTTTTTTTCTTAGGGTATTCTTTAGCTGGTTTCTTGTGTCTTTATATTATCTCTTGTCCTTAGAATTATGGCTGCTTATATATTTCCTCCTTGCTCGTTATTGGCCGGCTATAAGGGCTGCGCACTATACGGACTATATGTGTTGCGTATAAGGGCCTGGTTTTAAAACTGGGCAGTGCTCTTCTAGCCTGCTTTTAATTACTACCTAGATCCTTTTTAGTCTTTAATTAATTTCCTTAGGGGTAGCCAATAAGCCTTACTTATTTAGTATTAGGCGGATTTCTTCTAAGTCTTAGAGTTGTTGTTTAATTGTATTAAGGAAGCTATCTATATTAAGCTTCCTTATTACGTATCTTTTGCTATTTAGTTGCGCCTTAATATCCAGATCTAGTTATATTTGGATAGGGATATAGTCTAAGGTAAGTACCTATTTTTCTTTAGGGGAGCACCTTTTAAGTCTCTAGTATAGGTTTTCGTCTATAATTGTAAGGTTAATTGTACTTTTAGCGGTGCCCTATTGCCATATAATTGCACCTAGGGGGGTAGCTAGCTTAAGGCCCCCAATATCTATAGCTCTTAGTAGGCACTCTGCCTATTAATTAGCAGCAACATAGATGCCCCCCTATTATAGGTGGTAGAGGTTTATATCTCCTAGTAGGATAAACTCTACGTGTTTAGTTTCTAGTAAGCTTATTATAGATATAATATTCTCTATTTATACTACCCCTTTAACCCTAGGGTTATAGACATTAATAATTTATACTAGTCCCCTATATGTCTAGATAGTTATAACTGTAATATCTAAGTTAACTGCCTGCTATAACTATAAGGCAAGGCTGATATTTTTGCTAATTATAAAGCATATATATATGGCTGCTTTTAGTTTATATAGGAGCTAGAATCTTTAGGGGCAGTATGTTAATTATATATAGGTATTATAATACGGCTCTTATATAGCAAGAATATAGTGTTTCTCTAGGTCTAGACTGTCTAGTAGGGGCCTTACTAGATGGTGGTTTGTATTGCTGTAGTTATACTATATAATAGTTAAGTGGCGGACCCCTAGTAGGGGTCCTTTACCTCTCCTTTACTCTTTGCTTCTTCTATTTCCACTTTCTTTAAAATGTTTAGAACTTTTATCTTCTGTATTTACTCCCTGGCCACTACTTATTTTATATAGAGCTTTCCATTTCTGTATTTTATATTCCTACTAGCCTTTTTAAATCTAAGTTTGTTATTGCCTCTAGTTCTTCCCCTATTCTCGCCAGTTGGCTATATGCCCCTTATAAGCCAGCTATATATATTGTGTTTACCATATTAAATCTAATTCTTAATTATCCCGGCCTTGAACTTGCTATAGCCGTCTATAGGGGTCTTTCTACTAGGCGTTCTCTCCCTTATATCCTATATATCCCTTATATCCCTGTTTGGTTTGGTAATATTATGCGGCGTTGCTTTTAGCCCGTTAAGGCTTGGGATGGCTGGCTTAGCCCCCTAGTATTAAAGGTAGGAAATGCTAGGAAGACACCTATATCCCCCTAGCTTATTGCCTGTTGTTTCTATTTGTATAACCTAGCGTGTAGTTATTCCTGTAGCTATTAAGCCCTTTCCTTCTATATCCTGTATTTAATGCAGTCTTCTCTCTCCCACGCCTTATATATGCTTTGGTGATAGTTTACGCATTTTATTTAGTCTTAATTTATATATTGTCTTATATTATAGGGGCCTGTATAGTGGCCGCAGCACACCTGTGCTGCGTATATGGATTGGGTGTGTCCCTATTATATATAGTAATAATATTGTTCTAGGCGTAGTCTGTGGTTATAAAGCCTTGTGTTGTATATAAGGCCATTTATAATTATTCCTTTTTAGATAAGGAGTTTTTGCATTCCTAGTATATATACGCTAATAATAAGGGAGCTATACGTTTGTTTGTTATCTCCCTAGCAAGTCTCTAGCGCCCCTTATATCCTCTTATTGTTCTTATTGTATGCTTGGTTTATATTTTCCTGTTAAAGCTATTAGATTTGGGTAATTATAAGTCCTAGTATAAGGCGTTCCGTTTGTTTTACTATCTCTTATATAGTTGCTGTATTGTCTGCCTGGCGTCCCCTTTCTACCCTAAGGCTTATAGGAACCGACAGGACTTTAACTAGGTAATCTTTATAAAGCACTTTTATGCTAATACGCTCTCCTAGCCTGTCCCCTACCCTTACGGCCCATTTCTTTGCCTATTGGTCCTTTAGGGTGACTCTAATGTCTCCACTCCTAAGGTGTTAGACTATAATAGCGTTATAGACCTCCTTATAAATCTTTATAAAAACTTCTATTTCTAATTGTCCCCTAAATTCCTCTGCCTTTTCTATATTTGGTTATATTGTGATTATATACCCGGTTGTTATCTTTAGGGGGGTAGGTTCCCTGTGCTATAAGAGCGTAGCTATGGCGGCCTAGGTGCGGTTTGCCTATAGGGGGAGGTTTTATTTATCTTTAATTTTATTTAGCTGTTAGAGGATTTAATTAAGGGTTTGCTAAAGGGGCGCCTAAGGTTTACTAGACTGAAGCCATTCTACTAGCTGTATTAGTTTATAATAGCTAATAGATACTCCCTTATAGTTCTAGATACTAGACGCGTCTAATAGGCTTTATATTTTATTAGATACCTTCTTAATTAGGGTATTTCTGCTTTCTAGTGTGGTATTTGCCCGTTCTTGTTGTTATTATAGGGGGCTATTATTAGGTATAGGTCTGGCGGTTACGCGTAACTGCGTACCACCGTTGTTCCACCTATGCCTTCCCTGTAATGCATGCATCTCAGGGGATTATTAGGGTGTTTTTTAGGGTTCTTTTAGTTGGTTTGGTCTTTTTGGGCTAGGTGCAGTAAGAGCTCTAAAAGTTCTTTTCGTCCTTATTATAAATACGATTGCTAGTCTTCTAGGCCTTGTTATAATAATGTTATTAGATTTGTTTCCTTTATAAGGAGTATATATATAGTATAAGTTTTAACTTAATATGTTCCTTAGCCGGTATAGGTAGTTCTAATAAGCTTCTTCTAATCCGCTACTAATACGGCTATTATAAGGCTTTATTCTTGAAACTCTATTATTCTATAATAACGATAGTAAGGTTGTTTACTAAATATAAGGTATCCCCCTAAGCCTCTAATATCGCCGTTTATTATGGGCTGTATTAGGCTCGTTTTTAATAGGATCCTCTTGTTATATTTGGCGTAGAGTCTATTATTAGCAGCTACGTAGCCGCTTATTATAGGTTTTTGGTGTTATAAGTTGGTTAAATATTTAACGACCTTTTAACGCCTGTATGGTGATATTGTAATAGCAATTATTATAAACAATAAAGTAATTAGGTTTAGCTCGTTAGGTATAAACCTAGGCTTATAACCTGTTAAAATAAGGTTATTAGGGCTAAAACTCTATGCATTGCTTATTTCTATATAGGTAGTTAAAGAGATTTTAAGGAACTTTAACCGGCGGTTAAAGTTCTCTAATTGGTCAGATTCCTTCTAAGAGGTTCTCCCAAGTCTCATTACGTAATATCGTTGCGGGCTTGTTTTCCAACAATATACCTACCTATATATAGCAAGGAGGCAGCCACTATTATTAAGATCTACACAAATGACCAAAAGTATAATAGAGTAAGTACATCGGCAAAATATGGTACCTTTTCAATGGCCTTAATGGTTGGTGGTTGACGCAATTGGCGCGCAGTTGAGGTCATTTGGCAACTCGACCGACTAGCCTATATCGTGTTTTTTTGACACGTAGCCTGCGCGCAACCTGCCAGTAATCTGCGCATTTGGTAACTATAATTATATTTACCTCTTTTATACTAATAACATATTTTAAATAAATAAAAGCTACTTTAAAGCTATTTATAAGGCTAGCAAAATAAATAATATTATTTTAGATAATTTAATATAATATAGCGATGGTTCTCTTCTACCTATCTACCTATTAACTTACCTACCTGCCTACATCGCCTACAGTCGTTTACGAAATATCAGTAAAAATTCGCCAAGTGAAAAAATTTACATCGCACCTCACCAAAATTTTGCGGAGGGAGTATGATTTCAATTTTACCACCACAATCGTCGAAATTATGGGCCGCCGCCTTCCAGATAAAGTTGTTCATAGAATTAGGCTTCATGTTAAAGCCAATAAAAGTATAGCAGCTATTGCGGAGGCAGTAAAGGTGTCTAAGAAGACAATTTATAAGCTACGGTTGAACCTTAACATTTAGGGCGAGCCATACGCACCACCTACAGTTACTCTTAGCCAACATAGATCTCTGCTGCCTTACCAAGAAGTGGTAATATATAATATTATAGTGTTAAGTCTTCTGCTAACTTATTATGCAGAAGCTTCTTAAGTTTCTTAAAAACCAACTAACCGCGTATCTAGATGAGATGCAGATCTTTCTATTTAACAAATTTGATGCCCTGCTCTCTCTTATAAGTATATACCGCGCTCTTAAGAGAGCTCGCTAGTCACGGAAGGTAGTTAAGGCTTAGGCGGCTAAGAGGAGCACCACCCTCTATAACGCCTGGATTAGTATTTAAAAGAGCTAGACAGTAGATTAGCTAGTATTTCTTAATAAGTTGGCGGCGAATAAAAGGACTAGCGATAGGAAGTACGGCTAGTCACCTAAAGGGACTAACTGCGGAGTAGCACGCCCACTTAAGAGATTAGAGAGGTGGAGCCTTCTACCAGTGCTGTTAATAGATGGATATCTAAGCTATATTATCTTCCAAGGCTCCATTACCTCTGCAATATTTAAATCCTTTGTAGAGGAGCAAGTACTCCCTTATTATTCACTATACCTAGGGCCGCGCTTAGTCCTTATTCTCGATAACGTATTAATCCATAAGTTAGCACGACTCCGCGAGCTCTATAAGCAGTATAGTGTTAAGCTAAGATTTCTGCCGCTATATTCGCCAGATTATAATCCAATTAAGGCGACATTTAATAATATTAAGGCTTGGATTAGAAGGAACTAGCAGCTAGTTAAGGAGTTTAAGAGCTTTAACGCCTTGCTACATTTTGCTGTTAGTTAAGTATATAGGATATATGCAGGGCAACACTTCCGAGAGGTAGGATATATTGTAGATTAATAGATAGCTACTATCTAGATCGCTTAAAGGCCAAGATCTTACTCCTAATTTGAGCTAGCATGCCAACCTTAAAGTTATAGCGCTCCCATAAATCTAACGTTATACCTTTACCTGGCTTCTTTGAATTCAGTATATTAATATTCCACTCTTCCTCTACTAACTTGTCTTTAATTGGCTTTAAAATTGCCCTTTACTGCTCACTATAAAAGCCTAGCTTATATACCAGCCACTTAAAGAACTGGCTAAGCAGCTTAATTGGGTCTGTTTCCAACTAAATAGGGCTAGAGTTCTGGGGCGGCTTAACGTCTACATATAGCGGAGGGTAGGGGTAATAAAGCTAAGGAGGTAGGTAATTAACTGGCCTAGAGTAAGACGCCATAAAGGCCTTAAAAAGATCATTTATTAACAGCATAGAATCTTCCTTTCCTACCACCTGCTCCTTGCGACTCCCCCAGCTCCTCTCCTTCTAGTTTACTAAGTTAACAATAATATTCTGCGACAGCTGCTCGACCGTAGACGCGCCACTGAGCAGCTCTTTATTCTACTATAGGAAGTTATCCGAACTAATAGGATAATAATTAATTTCTAAATTGGGCAAGTTAGGCGACTTCTTATTCTACTAATAAGTCTTACCCTTGTTATAATAGTAAGCGTTTATATAAGGCCACCAATCAGCAATTATAGGTATTTAATTACCAGAGGCTTCCTCAGCAGTAAGTACGCCAGGTAGAGCAGCGAGTTAAGCCTATATACTTATCCTTCTACCCATAGGCCTTACACCTAATTGCTGACTTTAAGTAGTGGCAGGAGCTTAAGTCTCTAGCTCCTTTTCCTCAACCAAATATAAGGTAAAGTTTAAGGCTAAAGATCTTATTAGCCAGCGCCAGTGCCACTCTTTAACTACATTAATAGCTTGCTTAAGATTATCGCGAGAGCGAATCTCTTAGGGGCAGTAGTTAACTCGCCGTGCCTTCTCGTACGATGCGACAGCTTCGAGCTGGCTAACCTTAAACTTTCGCGGCAATAGATCCAGTAAGATCTACTCTCTCCACTCCTCCAGCTGGAATAGGTATAGATTATTGGTGTTGTATATAGCTGACTTTGTACTAGGTAGAGTCTCTTTTCCACCACTAACAGTTGCCTTCCAAACACTTATAAAGCGTACGGGCGGCAGCGGCAACGGTAACAACGTGTTTAAATCCTTGTGCTCAGTCTCTACTGGCTCCTTGTCCTCGTCCTCATCCTTATCCTCCTTATCCTCCTTATCCTCATCCTCATCCTCATTCTCATCCTCATTCTCATCCTCATTCTCATCCTCATTCTCATCCTCATTCTCATCCTCATTCTCATCCTCACCCTCATCTAAATCTGAATTTGCGAATGTAGGTTGAGCCGATGGCGGGGACGGGGGCAGCGCCGGTAACAGCAACGGCGACGGTGATTTTAGTCTCCTTGCCTTCCTTGCTATATACAGCTTTAGCTGCGGCTTTAGCTTCAGCTTCAGCTTCAGCTTCCTTTTAACCTTCTTAGACGGCTGGGAAGTAGCAGGAATAGGTATAGACTAAGCTCGCTTTCGTCCAGATTGTTTTGGAGCAGAAAACAACTAACGGGTAGGTAGTGGTGGCATAAAGGGCAACACCAAGAATTGTTTATAATTGGCTTAATTGGGCAAGTTACTAACTTTAATTTTAGGCAGTTATAATCAAGATTCAGCATATTATGGTGGTAAAATTAAAATCATACTCCCTCCGCAAAATTTTGGTGAGGTGCGATGCAAATTTTTTCGCTTGGCGAATTTTTACCGATATTTCGTAAACGACTGTACCTGTCTGCATTGCCTACCTGTCTGCATCGCCTACCTGTTTGCATCTGCCTACCTGTCTATATCTGCCTACCCGTCAGCATCTGCCTACCTGTCTGCATCTGCTTGCCTGTCTGCATCTGCTTAC